>ERZ827478.186-NODE-186-length-71500-cov-16.816250_pt1 | contig 71500 bp, 79 predicted proteins | sample MGYA00519705_ERZ827478 | MGnify/ENA primary metagenome ERZ827478 (study PRJEB31778, sample SAMEA3449318) | human gut metagenome | biome: human gut; feature: human-associated habitat; material: faeces | place: United Kingdom | collected 2010/2012 ...
TAATGTTATTACAGGTTTTACAAAAGAAAAAGGTAAATTAAAGATAGATGAAAAAGAAGCAAAAATGATTAGAAGAATTTATTCGTTGTACGCTAGTGGAGAGTACGGCCTATCAAAAATATCTAAAATATTATATGAAGAAGGGTATAAAACTAAAAAAGGTGACTATATCCATATAACAACTTTAAGAAGAATGATTACTAATCCTAAATATAAAGGATTTTATTGTACAAATACTGTTATGACAAAAGATTATCGAAATAAAAAACAAATTAGATTACCAATGGATGAATGGATCATAGAAGATAGTAAAGGTGAAATACCTGCAATAGTGTCAGAAGAACTTTGGGATAAAGCAAACAAATTATTAAAAATAAAAAAAGTAAATTATTTGAAAAATGTAGCAGAACCAAGAGTATTTTCAAAAAGATATCCTTATAGTGGTAATATTTATTGCGAACATCATAACTCTAAATATAAAAGAGTTAATAATAATGGAAATAGTTATTGGATTTGTAATGAATATGCAACACATGGTGATAAAACTTGTAAAAGCCCAAAATTATATGAAAAAGAGCTAGATAAAATCTTTAAAAATGTATATAGTTATTTAATTGATAATTTTGATGAAATAAAAGGTAAATTGATAAATATATATAAAAATTCTACCTTTAATGCATGTAATGAAATAGAAAAATTAAAAAAGGAAATCAATAATTTAAATTATAAGAAAGAAAGCTTGCTCGAATTGTACATAGAAAAAGTTATAGAAAAAAGTGAATTTGAAACTAGAAATGATAAATACAATAATAAAATAGAAAATATAAAAAAAGAAAAAAAAGAATTAGAAAAAAAAGATATTAATGCAACACTTAAACAAATAAAAAAATTGGAACTAGGTGATTTTATTAATGAAAATTTTGAAAGATTATCAAAACTTTTAATTGACAAGATAGTAGTTAAAAAATCAGCCGATAAAACGAGAGTAATCCTTAATATATACATAAACTTATTTAATATAACGTATATATGGGATTACAATAATTTTGAAAAAATTTCGTCACTTTGTAGTCACAATGAAAATCATGACAGCAACAATTGCTTTAGAAAAAGGAAATCTAAATGATGTTTTTGTTGCGGGTGATGAAGTTTTAAAAATGTATGGTACAAATATCTATTTAGAAAAAGGAGAGGAGATGAAGCTTCAAGATTTACTTTATGGTTTGTTATTAAGAAGTGGAAATGAACTAGCATGAACGGAATAGCAGTTGGAACTTATGAAAGAAGATTTAATAATATAACATCTTTTAAACCTTATACTTTAACATATTATTGGAAATTATATATATAATAAATGACATAGCATATTTATATAAATCTACGAGATACTAAAATAAAACTAGTATCTTTTTTTATTAGGAGGTGATTATGATGTCAGTATTTAAAATAGAAAAAAATCAAAACTATACTGTTATGAGTAATCATCATTTAAGAGATAGAAATTTATCATATAAGGCAAAAGGATTATTGTCCTTTATGTTATCTTTACCAGATGATTGGGATTATTCTCTTGCAGGTTTATGTTCTATTAGTAAAGAAAGTAGAGATGGTATTAGATCAATACTTAAAGAATTACAAGAACATCATTATGTTGAAATAGAAAAAGTAAGAGGATATAAAGGTTATTTTGAATATAACTATTTAATATATGAAGTACCACATTTTATTAGTTTAGAAAATGAGCAAAGTAATCCAGATATGGAAAATCCACACCTGGATACTCCAAATGTGGAAACAACTACACAAATAAATACTAATATAATAAATACTAAAAAACAAATAGATAAAGATGATAAAACCAAAATATCATCATTTTTTGTTGCCGAAGAACATAATAGACTAACATTAGAACTAATAGAAAGAGGGTATATAAATGAAGATGATATACAAATATTTTATTATGATAAGTTGTTTAATCAGTTATTAGAAGAAGATAATTCATATCAAGATTTAATACAAATAATACATTATATTGTGCCAAGAGTAGTTAAAAGAAATTTTAAAGACGAAGACGGTAATGTAATAGAAAATAAGTTTGGATATTTTAAAAATGCAATTATTAGCAATATAAATAAACTTAATATGAATATAGAAGATTTATGGGGTGAGGAAGAATTAGAAGATTTATATAATTCCAGTATGGAAAGATAAGCACAAAAAAATCGTCTCTAAACTAGCAGACGATCTCACTACTCAGTTGAAAATACTACATTACTACATCAACTGAATCAAATCAACACGATACTACTTGTGCTATCTGATAAATTAGTGATAACACATAATTAATCTAAATACAACAAAAAATGACAAATTTCTTCAAATTTTCAGCGATACCACCTCGTGTTTAAATTTCTTTAAAGAGGATAAACTAGAATTGGTGGTGTGATATGAAATATCCTAGTATTCGTAAAATTTTAGGTGATAATATTAAATATTATAGATTTAAGATGGGATATACACAAGAGAAATTAGCAGAATTAACTGATTTAAGTCCCAGATATATAAGCGATATTGAAAATTATAATGGTAATATTTCTATTGATACTTTAGAAAATATAGCAAATTGTTTAAAGGTTGAATATTATTTATTAATTAAAAATGATCACCGAAAATCTTTACCAAAGAGAGTTAACTTGAAAAAGTAGGCTTTCTTTTTTATTTTGATTAGTTTTATAACATAAACGATAAAAAATATAAACTAGAACTGACAATTCAATATAAAAAAGTAAAAACTTCTTTGTATTTCAACAAAAAAACAAGAAAATATGTTATATTATAAGTGGAGGTTGTTATTATGGCGACATTTGAAGAATTTGATGATAGATATCAATATTTTATTCACGGTACTAACAACGATGATGTAGAAAGCTTTTTTAATAAAGGATTATTGTCGAAATATGGTTGTAAAATTACAGCAACTATGACACCTATTAGTAATGAAGATATAGAGAAATTTGGGATAAGAACTATAGAAGAAAATTATACTCAAATACATGGTTTTAAATATTGTTATTTAATAAAAATACCTAAATATTATATGGGCTGGATGATACATAGAGATGATAGTATAGAACCACCAATTCCAATTTGGATTCCTACTAATGATAAAAAGACTGCTTACGGAGATTTAAAAATATTAACTCCTCACTTGATAGCAGGTGTATATTCATCTGAAAGAAAGCAAGTAATGCCTAATTCAAATTATAATCCTAAATACAATCCATCAGGTATGTTATTTGCAGAGGAACAAATTGAAAATATGCTTTTAAGTGAAAACGTTTTGTATCATAAGTGGATGAATTTTGCGAGAGCAAGAAATGACTTTGGTTTTGATGAATTGAGAAAAAAAGATATAGCAAGTAATATTTGGGATGAATATATGAAAAGATATGCAAATATAATTTCAGAACAATATAATCCTAGACCTGCTAAACTTAAATGATAAGGAGGTCAAAATGGGAGTAGAACTATATAAACATAATAAAGTTGCTTATGAAAAAGTAGAAGAAATGTTAAAAACAGAAGATAAGGCTTGCGTTGTTCATGCAACAGGAACAGGTAAATCATTTATAGCATTGAAGTTAATATATGATTTTATAATTGAAAATCCAGACAGTAAAGTTATGTTTTTAGCTCCATTAAGTGGTATTGGAGATCAAATAAGAGAACACATATCTACAATGAATTTACCAGATGGTATTTTTGACAATGTACAATTTAATAATTATCAAACATTAGTAGCAAAAACAGAAGAAGAACTAAAAAATATAGATTTTGATTTATTAGTTTTAGATGAGTTTCACCATATTGGAGCTCCTGAATGGACGAAGAGATTACAAATGATTATAGAAGCAAATCCAGAAGCAAAAATATTTGGCATGTCTGCAACTTCAGTAAGGTCGTTTGGTACTAAATATGAAGAAGATGTGGCTGAAAGTTTTTTTGAAGGTAATGTTGCTAGTAGATACGATTTAGCACAAGCAATAGTTGATGGGGTATTACCTCAACCTAATTATCATGCTGCACTGGCTGTACTTGAAGGTGATTGCGAAGAATTAGAAAGAAAAATTAATAGCGGTAGTGCAAGTCCTGAAGAAAAGCAACAATATCAAAAAGTATTATCGGATATAAGAAAAAAAATATCTGAGGGAGAGTCTGCTGATGAAATAATAAGAAATCATATAAAAAGAGATGGTAAATATATTTATTTCTGCCCAAAAGGTAGTGATATTTCAATATTACAAGATAATATTAAAAGAATGTTACCAACTGAATATATTAACAATATTGAATTTTATCAAGTACATAGTTCAGCACAAACAGATAAGCAAAATAATTTAAATTCAAATAACTTTTATCATAATATTACATTAGACGGTCAAAGTGCAATGGGGAAATTAAGAATTATGTTTGCAATTGATATGTATAATGAAGGTATCCATGTGCCTGATATTGATGGTGTAATAATGGGAAGAGCAACAAAATCTGATATTACTTTTTATCAACAACTAGGTAGAGCATTAGCAGTAAAAAAGAAAAGTGAAGGAACAGGCGAAAAAGTATCGCCACCATTAGTTATTGATTTGATGGGAAATTTAAAAGAAATTAAAAGATTATATTTAAGAGTTGAAACAAGAAAAGCAAGTGAAGGAACTGAGCCAATAGAAAGATCACAAGGAAATGGAACTCCTAAAGATGAGTTTGATATTAATTTTGGATTATCAGAAGAAATAATCAATTTATTATCTACATTAGAAGAATTAAAAAGTAAAGTTGAATTTACTTTAGATTTTGATGGTAGATTAAAGGAAGTTTATGATTATTTACAAAAAAATGGAAGATTGCCTAAATGGGATGAAGAAACAAAATTTACTGACGGTAGAGTAATGAGTACATGGATAACTCAAAAAAGATTAAAAATATATGAAAAAGCAGATAGTGGCAACGAAATCGCTAAAACAGTATGTGAACAATTTAGTTTAGATCCAGATGAGTTATTTTTAATACATTTGGAAGAAGCGTTGGTGTATTGTAAAGAACATAATGGTTTTCCCAGATATGATGATAATGTAACTTTTTCTACTGGTACACAAATTCATCATTGGTCTAGACATTCTAAAGAAAAAATCGAAGAATATGCCCTAAAGGGTAATGAAACTGCTAAAAAATTGTATTCATATTATACACTTACAATTGACGAATCATTTAATTTACATATAGATGAAATGTATGAATATATACAAAGAAACGGAAGATTACCACAAAAATCTAAAAATGAAAAATTTTCAGATGGCAAATTAATGTCTGCTTGGTTAAATAAGAATAGGAGAAAAATAGAACAATCAGGATTAGAAGGCAATGATAAGGCAAAAACAATTAGTGAAATGCAAAAAATGAATAGTAAAACAAAAGAAAATAAAGATAGGAAAACAGTAGATAGAATTATTGAAATTTTAGCATATTATGATAGAACTGGGAAATTACCAATAGATACAGATAAAGCAGAGTTTGAAAATGGTGCTGATATGGCTAATTGGTTATCGTCAAAATCCGTTAAAGATTCTATACAAAGATTGCTAGAACAAAATAATTCAGAAGCAATAAGATTAACTCAAATTCAATATAGTCTTTCTTCTGATGGAATATTTGAAAGAAAAATGAGCGAACTTGTAGAACTTATTAAAAAAAGAGGTACAAATGTAAAAAGTATTTCTGGAGACAAATTTAGTGATGAATCAGATATATATTCTTGGATTCTTAATAAAAGAAGTAAAATTGAAGAATATGCTAGTAAAGGGAATCAATTAGCAATATTCATTTTAGAAAATCAATATAGTGAAAAAGCAAAAACTAAATCAAGATTAGATACTTATGATATACATATTAAGGAATTAATTACTTATTACCAAGAACATGGAACACTTCCAAAAAGTACAGAAAGAATAAGATTTTCAGATGGTAATTTAATGACTTCTTGGATTGGAGATACTAAAGCATTAATAAAAGAAAAAGCAGATAGTGGCGACGAAATTGCTAAAATTGCTTATGACATAATTTATAGGAATTCAGAACAAGGTAAATTTGAAATTCATACATTAGAAATATTACAATATTATAAAGAAAATGGAATATTACCGATGAAAAAGTCAGTAGATAAAGAATTTTCAGATGGTGGTTCAATGTGTAATTGGGTTTTTAACAAAAGAAAAAAAATATATGAGGAAATGGAGAACCTGCCAACAGTTGCAGAGCTTGCAAAATTAATCCTTGCAGTTAGCCCAACATTTTTTGATAAAGTAAAAGCATTCAAAGAGGCAGAAGAAGCATTTTCGGAAGAAAGTGAATTTGAAAAGGCAAAGGGTAAAAAAGGAGTGAAAAAAGGTAATGGGAAATAGTTTTCAAAAATATATTTTTGCATTTAATGAATTAACTACTGATGATAAAAAGGAAGAGTTAATTAAGCATTTTAAAGAATTGTTTGCATATTTAAAAAAAATAAATAATATTGATTATCCATTATATGATGAATATGAAAATGATGATGAATTTTTATCTGTTGCTTTTTCTTATCTTATTAATATAAAAGAATTATCTGCAATTGCATTTAATAAAATAAATGACGACTAAATTGAGGTGGATTATGGAAAAAAAATTAATTGAAAAAATAAAAGGAACAATTAAAAATATTTATGTTCCTGATGTTTATGAAAACGGAATGCCATTGCCCGAAGATTATGTTGATAGACTATGCTTTGAAATAGAAACTGAAAAAGGAATTATAAAAGTATTAGAAGAAAGATATAGTAAATGTGCAGGTTTGTTTGTTGGGAATGAAGTGATCGTGCTTAAAAATGCTGTAATATGTGATTATAATGAATTCATTGATTTACTTAAAGAGTATATTGATTTAAATTATGAAAAGTATGATGAAAAATTTAGGAAAGGTATTTTTGATAAATATTATTGTACTAAATCTGAATTTGTTTCTAATCCCAAAAGTATTATTAAATATAATATTGAGATATAGGTGGTGAAATAATGTTTAAAATTGGTAAATTGAATAACACTTCTAATGAAAATGTAAAGATTACTTCTTCAAAACTAGAAGTTATTAAAGCTGGAGTAGGTGTAGTAGGTTATAAACTGGGGTTATCTTTTGATATTACAGGAGAATTTGATAATAATAAATATTCATTCGGTTTTGATTTAAGTTGTTATCCTGAAGATTTATTAACCCTAAATGTATCGAAAACTATTGACTTTAATAATTATAAAAATACAAGTGATAAATTTAATATAGGAGAAGCATTTTTCAATTTTAATGATGAAAATGGTGTTGAACCAGATGAATTAAGTATTAAAATTTCAAAATATATAAATAATAGATATTTAGTATATATAACTTTTTTAGTTGAAGATTATAGCAGTGTAATTGAATTTGATTTTAATTTAGATGACTATTTAAAAGATTTAGGAGGAAATATTGATGAATAATGAAGAAGTAAAAAGAATTTTAGAAGAAGCAAAAAATGGAAATAGTGAACTTGATTCCGAGATACTAAAAAAATTTGAAGGTCAGAGTAAATCAACAGATACAAGATATCAATATCCTTATGTAGAGTTGGAACAAGTAATGGCAAATCCAGATGAATATATTATTCCTGCTTGTCAACCCGCTTGTAAAGCTTTATGAAATAAAAATATTGAAACATTTATGGTAAGTAATAATGATGATAAAGATTTATATGTATTGTTAGCAAATGTTTCACCAGAAAATGTGTCTATATTAAAAGAACTAGCACAATCTGATCCTAGATATTATTTTGATGGATTTAGAAATACTTTTGGTATTGCAGTAAAAGGTATGACAGAAGATTCAATGAGAGAACTTGTTGCTTTAACAGATGTGTTTAGAATTCAGGACACTGTTAGATATCAAAGTGTTGAGGATTTTTTAGCAAGTTATAAAATGACTGATGGAGAATTAAAAATAGGAGAAGATGGAACAATTCATAGAAATCCAAATCCTGCACTTGCAAATGCTACTATAAAAGAAGCATTAGAAAAAACAGGAAAAGGACATCTATATGTTGCTGAAGAAGGAAGAATTTATGAAAGTCCTATGTATTTAAGATGGCATCAAAGATATCAGCATAGTTTACAAGATGCTATGATGGCTGATATATCTGATATTACACCATATAAGGGCAATGTTAGTGGAGAAATAGCACATTTAAGAGATACATATTTGACTGCTGAAAGAGAATATGTATCAGAATTGTTAAAAAATGAAGGTATGAGAGAACTGATTGCAGAAATTAATCAAAATCCACCTGAAATGCTATTTGCGATGGCACAAAGTCTTGTTGAAAAGGTTGAAATGAGGCAAATCCTGATTTAATAGAAGATGAAGAAATGGAAATATTTACATTAGAATCAGTTGGTTTGTCTGCAAATGCTTGTACAATATTGTTAGAATACTTTGTTATGCTTTATAATGGCTTAACTAATTCAAAAGATGCATATGAAGATAATGGAAATGTATTAGGTATTGTATATGATAAAGAAGATAAAAAACTTGATTCACAATTTGAAAAATTACAATACAATGAAAAATTAGATGTGTTTAGTGAAATTGTCATTAGATATGATAATGAAACTTATTTTAAAGAAAAAATAACAATTTTATCGTTTGATTCAAAATCAAATGGATATGATATAGCCCATTTAATTCAAGAACAGAAAGTTTAATAAATATGATTCATACAATAAATAAAATAATAGTAATGTTATGCATTACTAAATTTAAATAAGCGGTTATGCTTAGTAGTGCTATATTTGGCAATGATTAATTTATATCTACACAATGATCTTTGAAAAAAATTAATATTTTTTAAGGAGAATTGTGTAGATGCATTCTCCTTTTTTTATTAATTTTTTTTTTCTAATGTTAATAAACTTAATCAGGAGGAGAATGTACTTTGGACAACAACATTACTTATGAAGTAGTAAAAAAAGAAGTTCAAAAAAAGATAATAAATTATTTATATCAAAATAACGATATTACTATTAGTGAGTATGAGGCATTAATTTCAAAGTGTGATGAAAAGATAAATAAATTAAATGAACAATTAGAAAAAAATAAAGAAAAATATTCTTATCCAATGAAAGTTGATATAAGAATATAAAAATAAATGGAGGTGATTTAAGTGGATTTATATGCTATAAGAAATATGCTAGGTCAAGGAAAAAGTATTTATGATTTACCATTAAGAGTTACATTCTATGCTCGTGTATCAACTGATAGATATGAGCAATTAAACTCATTAGAAAACCAAGTAACATATTTTAGTAATTTTATAAAGGAACAAGAAAATTGGACTTTTGTAGAGGGATATGTTGATGAAGGTATAAGTGGTACAAGTGTTAAAAAAAGAGAAGACTTTTTAAGAATGGTAGATGATGCCAAGAAAAAGAAATTTGATTTAATTTTAACAAAAGAAATATCAAGATTTTCAAGAAATACATTGGATAGTATTAAATATACACAAGAATTACTTTCAAATGGTGTTGGTGTTCATTTTCTAAGTGATAACATTAATACATTTCAACCAGATTCAGAATTAAGACTTACTATAATGTCTTCAATTGCTCAAGAAGAAATAAGAAAACTTTCTGAAAGAGTTAGATTTGGATATAAAAGAAGTGTAGAAAAAGGAATAGTTCCAGGCAGTAATAATATTTATGGATATACTAAAAATAAAGGTAAGTTAGTTATTGATGAGGAACAAGCTAAATTCATTAGACTAATATTTGAAACTTATGTATCAGAAAACATAGGTGTTTATAGATTGGGTTTTAAATTATTTGATGAATATGGTGTAACTAATTATTCTGGCAAACCAATTGCAGGCACTGTCATAAAAAACATAATTAGAAATCCCAAATATAAAGGATATTTTTGTGCTCATAAAGAAACTACTGTTGACTATCACGATAGAAAAAGAAAACGATTTAAAAGGGATGAATGGATTGTCTATAAGGATAATGAAACTTGTCCTCCAATAGTGTCAGAAGAATTATGGGATAAAGCAAATGAGATATTAGATGTTAGAAGTAAAAAGCACGATCAGATAAATAAAAATAATAAATATAATAAGTTCCCATTTTCTGGTTTGATGCATTGCTATTTTGATGGTGCTACATTTGTAAGAGGTACTTACCAAATTGGTAAAGGAGATAGAAGTAGAAGAAGAAAGTTTTGGGCTTGTAATAATTATAGAATACACGGCAAGAAAAAAACTGAAGGGTGTAATTCTCCTGTACTTTATTATGAAGAACTAGTTGAAGTATGCAAAAAGATATTGAATATGATACTTGTTTGTCAAGATGATTTAATAAGTGAAATAAATGATATGATTAGTGATATTAGAACAAAAAAAGATTATAAAAAAGAAATAAAACTGATTGATGAAAAATTATTCAAAACAAATAATGAAACAAAAGAACTTATAATGATGAGAATGAGAAAAGAAATAGACCTAAAAGAATACAACTCTCTTAAAGATGATTTAGATGACAAAATTAACTCATTAGAAGAAAATAAAAGAAAACTGATAGAAGAAGAACAAAATGAACAGTCTAGTGAAAAAAATTATGAAGATTTTAAAAAGAAGATAAATGATATGGTTTTAAATGATGATGAAAAGATTTTGGAAATTGCTCAATTGTTTTTTGAAGATATAAGAGTAGAGTCAATTAAGGATGATGAAACGGATCAAAAGGTTATATTACATGCTAAATTAAATGTGTCAAATTCAAAAGATGACACATTTGATTTTAACAAATTTTTGCTGCTTTTCTGTTCACGCCAGGGATGCGGCTGTTGTGATTGCTAATAACATATGCTCTAATGAAAAAGAATTTGTTAAGTTAATGAATAAGAAGGCCTTAGAAATAGGAATGACTGGTACTACTTATATGAATAGTCATGGTCTTGATGAAGAAACTAAAAATTATTCTACGGCTCATGATATGGCTTTACTTTCTAGTTATATTTATAGAACTTCAAAAGAATATCGAAAAATTACAAAGACTTATAAATATGAGGTCCAATCAAATAATAAATCTTATTTGTGGTATAATCGTAATAAATTTTTAAAGCAATATGATTACGCTACTGGTGGAAAAAATGGATATACGCCGAGCGCAGGAAAAACGTTAGTTACAACGGCTGAAAAGTATGGTCTACGTTTGACAGCTGTAACACTAAAGGATGCTAATCAATATGAGACGCACGCAAATCTTTATGATTACTTGTTTGAAAAATATAAAAGTTATACTATTGTTGATAAGGATAATTTTGAAATAAAGAATAATTTTTATAAAGATAATTTGTATTTAAAGAAATCATTTAAGTATCCACTTATGGAAGAAGAAAAATCTAAAATAAAGACTATTGTTGAATTGAATAAGATTAAAAATTATAAAAATGGTACAAAGGTCGGAGTAGTAAATGTTTTATTAGATAATGATAAAATTGGAAGTGTTTCTGTTTATATAAAGAAAAAGGCACAAAAAAAGAAGAAATTTTTATTTTCTTCATAATTTAGATTAATTGTTTGTGGCTAGGCGAAAGAAGTTGATACTTGGTCTATTAAACATCCTAATTTGACTGTTGTCTGTACCCACACCACTAGATATATATAAATTAGTATTGGAAATTTTGTAATATTCATTTAAATATTTGGAAGCATTTTCACGAGTTAATAGTCCACCTATACCAGGAAAGCGAATTTGACCATTTAAATTTCCTCCAGCCAAAGCTAGGTTTACTTTATATTTTGATATGACCTCATCTATACTATCTGCTTCATGCATGATAACGATACTATAAATTTCTTTATTTGATGTTGGATCATTAAAATATTCAAAAGCTTTATCAATATCACGATTCTTGGAACTAGATGAAAGCCCTGTTATCAAGATAGGATTATTGGAGCGGTTATATATTAAATCATAATTATTGTCAAGTATTGTAAAGCCAGCTTGTTTTAGAATAGTTGTAAAATTATCATTATCTTCATCACCCGTTACAGCATATTTTCCTATATCTGCGTTAAGATTACTTAATGCTTTGATAATTTTTTCAATTTCTTTATGTGAGATATTATAATTTTTATCAATTAAATCTCCTGTAAACACTATGATACTAGGAGATCTCTCATTTATTTTTTTTACGAGACTATTTAATTCATCTCCATAAACAGTTGAGCCATATTGTAAGTCACTAAAGTGAATAATTTTAAATCCGTTAAAAGAGGTTGGAAGTGATGGTTCCACAATTCTTTTTTCCTTTACAATTAAGCCACTAGTTGCGGCATAGTGTGTATATAATATAAAAATTAAAAAAGCAAAGAAGATTATGATAATGACCGAAACAATTTTTTTTATTATTTTACGTCTTTGTTTACTTTTTTCTTCGTTTTCTAATTTTTTTTGTATTTCTTTATTCTTTTCTTCTCTAGTAGTCATATCATCACCTATTATTATTTTAACATGAAAATTAATATTATAAAATATTGTTTTTTTAAATAAAGAGATGTGTTATAATTTTATTAGATAGAGGGTGTGTGATTTTAATGGCAAGAAAAAGTAATGTGGAGATTATAAAGGAGCAGAAAAATACGATAAAACAATTATTTGGAGCTTATACTATTTTGTTGTGTGCGGCGGCAATATTCATTTTCTCTTTACATAATTTGTTTATTAATTATAGGGGAGCTAAATTATGTATGATGTATTTGTTGGCACCAATTATATTTTTTATTTCCAATGTAACTAATAAAGAAATAGGATATAAGAACGCTATGATGTCGGTCGGAATTTCCACATTTGTGTTATTCTTTTATGGCTTATGTACTAATTTTATTATTTATAATAGTTTTAATTTGTTTAGTTGCTTAGGCTTTACAATAGCTTATTTGTTTAGTCAATCTGTTAGCTTGGCAATTTACAATTATTTACTTGTAAATACAAGATTACCAATAGCGGGTGTTATAATTAATTATATATTTGATTTACTAATTTATAATATGATATGTATGATATTTCAATATAATATGATATTTACTGATACTTTTTGGTTAGAGTATATTTTGTTGGTTTTATTTCAAGGAGTTTTCGCAATTGTGTTAAGTTTATTTGATAGTATTGTTGTAAGGGGTATTGATTAAGCCTCTTTTTTTTATAAAAAAAAGAAGCCTTGGCTTCTAAACTAATATTGAAAGTATAGTGAGTAGGGTATTATGAAGCATATGCATAGTAATTGATGGAAAAACTGAATCCACTTCATAATCCATATAGGCGAATGTTCCTCCAAGTATACCATAAGGAAGAATATAAAGAATTTCTAACGGGTTTTGAAAAGTGTAATCAATAACATGTAGACCACCGAAAATTAGTCCTGAAATAATTACAAATACCCATTTGTTACTAAATACATTCTTAAATGATTTTCTAAAAATTAATTCTTCAACTATAGGGGCGAATAGTCCAGCACAAATAAGCATTAAAAAGGGAGAAGAATGAATCATACTTTGAACGTTTTTTTCATTTTGTGGACCACCTAATTTTAAAACAAAATTGATGATAATATTAAAAAACATCATACCAAATAATCCAATAAAATAATATTTAAAAGCAGTATCCATGTTTTTTGCGAAGTGATTTTTAAATCTTTGCCATTCTATTTTTAATTCTTTTCGATACATTAAAAATAGGATAATAACTAGACAGATGTAAGTATATATAGACAAAATATAATTAGTTGTAGTTGATATCTTGTTTACGTTTAGTTTAAAAATAGTTATAGGCAATAGTTTTAAGAGTGGACTTAACTCAAATGATGCAAAAGCAACTGCTAGTTTTAGAATATTTAGTAATAATTTTTTTCTTTTTTCATTCATAATTTTTCCTCATCTTTCTCATTTTTAGTATATCATAGTAGCGTGTTAAATGTTAACATTTTATTTGATTTTATTGGTGGCTCTGTGTTATAATAAGGCGAGATGAGGAAGTGGTTTATGTGGATGAGTTAAAAAATGTAAAAGGAATTGGTCCAAAAGCCCTTTCATTACTTGAAAAAATTGGAATATATACAATTGAGGATTTAGTTACACATTATCCCTTTCGTTATGAATATTTAAGAAGGGATAATTTAAATGAGGTTTTAGATAAGGAACACATTATCATTGATGGAAAAATAGAGAGTGTGCCAATTTTGATGAGATTTAAAGCGGGATTAAATAAAATGAATTTTAGACTAGTTACTCAAAGTGGTGTAGTGGGTGTTTCTATCTTTAATAGAGCTTTTATGAAAAAAGATTTGGAAATAGGTATTGGTGTTACAGTTGTTGGAAAGTATGATAAAGCAAAAAATGTTATAACAGCTGCTGAAATAAAAATGGGAACACTTTCTAATAAAGTAAAAATTGAGCCGGTTTATCACGCTACTAGTGGTTTAACTAATAAAAATTTAAGTACTTATATTAATATGGCTCTTTTAATGTATGGTAAGCAAATAAGAGATTATATTCCAAATAAATATATTGAAAAATATAATTTTGTTAATAAAAAGACTGCACTTAATATTGTACATAATCCTCCTACGGATGAAAAATTGGAGGAGGCTAAGTATCGACTAAAGTATGAAGAATTATTTCAATTTATGTATAAGATTAATTACCTAAAATTAGAAAAGAGAAAAAATGTAGTTGGTATTAAGCGAGAAATTAATCATGATGATGTTTCTAAATTTATTGAACATTTGCCATTTAAACTTACTGGTGATCAGTTAAAGGCTGTTAATGATATCTTAAAGGATATGGAGTCGTCTCACAGAATGAATAGATTGTTGCAGGGAGACGTTGGTAGTGGAAAAACTATTGTTTCTTTTATCGCTATGTATGTTAATAGTCTTTGTGGATATCAATCAGCCTTGATGGCACCTACTGAAATACTTGCTGTTCAACACTATAATAATTTAAAAAATATTTTAAAGGATTATCCAATAGAGGTTAGTTTGTTGACTGGTTCTACTACAAAAAAAGAAAAGTCAGATATATATAAAGGATTAGAGGATGGGCGTATAAGTATAGTAATTGGTACACATGCATTAATTCAAGAAGAAGTTAACTATCATAATTTAGGCTTAGTAATAACAGATGAACAACATCGTTTTGGAGTTAACCAAAGGGGTAATTTACAAAATAAAGGAGTTATGCCAGATATATTATATATGAGTGCGACTCCTATTCCTCGTACATATGCTTTAACTATTTATGGGGATATGGATACATCTATTATTAAAGAAAAACCTAGTGGTAGAAAACCTGTAAAAACTTATGTTAAGAGTAATCAAGAAATTAAAGAAGTTTTACAAATGATGCTTGACGAGTTAAAGAAACATCATCAAATATATATAATTGCGCCACTTATAGAAGAAAGTGAAAATTCTGGTGATCTTGCTACTGTATGTGATTTAAGAGATAAGATGAGGCTTGCCTTTGGTGAATATTATAAAATAGATATAGTGCATGGGAAAATGGCTAGTAAAGCTAAAGACTTAATTATGCAAGAATTTTTACAGAATAAGATTCAGATATTAATCTCAACAACAGTTATTGAGGTTGGAGTAGATGTTAGTAACGCTACTACTATGGTAATATTTGACGCTAATAGGTTTGGATTATCTACACTTCATCAGTTACGTGGAAGAGTTGGTCGTGGTGAAGATGAGGCTAAGTGTATTTTAATTAGTGATACAGATACTAAGAGATTACATATTATGGAAAAAGAAAATGATGGCTTTAAAATTAGTGAGGAAGACTTTAAATTACGAGGACATGGTGATTTATTTGGGACTAAACAAAGCGGTGATATGTCATTTAAAATAGCATCTCTTAGAGATGATTATGAGATATTGTTAAAAGCTCGTGAAGATAGTGAAGAGTATCTTTTAGATGAACAGTGTAAAGATGAATTAAAAGAATTCTTTGTTAATACAATGAATACAAATTATTAAAAGTGTAAAGTAGAAATATTTTAAAAAAGTTGAGTTAAAATAATTGACTTTTCTTTTTTTCTTAGATATTATTAATATGCATGATAGAGATATTATGCTGATATCTCTCACGACGATATAATGTGAGAGTATATTCAACCGAACCCCCTGAAGTTCCCTCGAAAGAGGGAACACTTTTTGTTTTATAAGGGTTTCTGAGGTTTTTAATTTTTTCTAGATACCAAGCCAGATACCAAAAACCTATTTTCAGATACCAAATTTATTTTTTATTTGAGTTTATTTAAATACCTAGATTTAAACTATCTATGGTATTTTTTACATTAGTAAGATTATTTGGAAACATGTGAGCATAAGTATCTAATGTTTCTTTAGTACTAGCATGTCCTAAATACTTAGATACAGTTGTTACTGGTTGACCAGTATTAATTAATAGAGATGCACAACTATGCCTAAAAGAGTGTAGTGGTATTCTTCTAATATCAGCACTTTCAGCAATTCGTTTATTTATTCTATGCATCATACCAAATGTTAATGGATCTAATTCTCCAAAGATAAACCATTTTTCATTAAATCCATAGTATTTCTTTTTCTCGTTATAAAGATTTACTAAATCATTGTATAAAACATCAGTAAGAGGTAATGTTCTAATACTTTTAGAAGTTTTAGGTGGTGTTAGTTCATAATACTTTTGACTATCTTTAACACTATTAGCTTGTTTTGTAATAGATACTAATTTATTATTCCAGTCTATATCAGACCATTGAAGTCCACGACATTCACCACGACGTAATCCACAATAATATAACATTTCAAACATTGTCTTATCATTTAGATTAGATGCACCAGTAATATATTTTTGAAATTCTTCAAAAGTATAAACATCTTTTTCTTCTTTCATTTCATTAGGATCTTTGAAAAATTCAATTTTTTTATAAAAACGCATTAAATTAATATCATACATTTTCATACCCCAGTTAAGAATAATCTTAAGAAATTTTTGAATATCATTTCTACTAGAACATTTAATAGGTTTATCCCATAGTTCTTGTTGAAATTTGTGATATAGATTACCATCCATATCTTTTAACTTAACATTTTCAAAACTAGTAAAATATCTTCTTCTTTTTAAATATGTTTCCATAGTTCTTCTACGAACTTTATTTTTTTGTGATTCAATATATTGGTCGGTAAGAGTACCAAAGGTCATATCCATATCTCCACCGAACTCAACCTTGTCATTTAAAAACTCTCTTTCAGCATTCATTGCATCTAGTTTAGTTTTATATGCTTGTGAAAATTTCTTCTTCCATTTTCCACTCTTATCTTTTTCGTTCCAATAATATTTATATTTACGACCATCTTTAGTCCATTGATTTTTAGGCAATTTATAGATTCCCATATATCTTTCCTCCTTTGTTGGGATTTATAAATATACCAGTTCGTAACAATTCTATTTTACCATATAAACTGGTAATATTATAAATCATCTTTCTAAATCGTCTTTAGATTTTGAATGTTTTTTTAAATAATCTCTTGTAGTATCAATAGCATAATCAATATCATTTGCTTCATGCCAAGAATAAGGTATATGAAGAATATCAAATATTTTAGTTGTAAGTGAGAATATCTTATCTTGAATTCTTTTCTTAAAATTTTTAAATTCATCTGCTAATTCATCAAATTTATTCTTCCAACTATTTATCTCATCATCTTTTTGGTTAATAATAATTTTTTGATTAGCTATAATTTTATTTTGTTCTTTATATGCTTTACCTGATCTAAAACTATTAACTTCTTCAGTAAGTGATTTAATCTCTAAATCCTTTCTTATATTATCTTCAGCAAGTTCTTTTGAATAAGTAGATAGATTATCTATATCTTCATCTTTATATTGCTTAATAATACCTTTTTTAACAGGATTTAAAATATCTTTAGAAGTTTCTTTATCAACTTTATCAATAAACTCATTTTCACTCTTATTTGCCTCTTTTAATAGTTCATTTTCTTTTTTTATTGCTTTGTTTAAAGCATTTAATTCTTTTTGTTGTTTCATAGCATTAGTTAAATGAGTTTTATCTCCACCAATTTCTCCTCTAAATAGGTTATAACCTTTAGATTTGATAAATTCATTATAATCATCTTGAAGTAGGGTATAAGAAGCATTGCCACCTTTTTGTTTCCAAAATTGATCTGAGTTTAGAAATTTACCTTTAACTGTTTCATAAATATTTTTTCCATTCTCATCTTTCTTTTGAATAGGTACTGATTTCTTTTCTCCTTTTTTATTGGTTATCTCATGTTTTAATTGATGACCATTTTCATCTAGTTCAAATACTTTTCTTTTTACCTCATTAACAACTGGTGTAAAGTAAATATGCATGTGTGGTGTAGATTCATCTAGATGTATTGCTGCATATCTAATATTTTCTTTACCAACATAATCTGCAATGAAGTTAAGACTTTCATCAAAGAATCTTCTTATTTCAGTGGGTAATTCATGTTCTTCATCTATAATTACATGTCTAATTGGTTTACCAGCATTATCTCCAGTTTTGTAAACTTCACCAGTATCTTTAAATTCCATTCCATAATGTTCAAAGAATTCTTGACCACTTGATATTATTAGTCCATTTAATACCTTAGTACTTTTTTTATTTGGATTATAGTTTATATTGTTAGAATAAAGATAATCATAAGTTGAACTAGCAAGAGTAGGACCATCATAACTTATGAGTTCTATATTATATGGAGTTCTATTGCTATCATATTTACCTGAACCTTTTCTTTCTTTTAATTCTTTATCTAATCCACCAATATCTGATGCTTTAAATTTCTCTAATCGTAGTGCTTGTTTACCTGAGTACATTTATTTTTGCCTCCTTTCAAATCTGTTTTTAAAATAATACTCTATCTCACTAGGGCATAATTATATGCCCAACCGTGAGCTAAGGAATATTCCTTAGAATCCTTTATGCTTGTAATAGCTAGAGCCAATATTTGAACTAGTTAGTATTGGCATTCGCTATCACAAGATTAATTAAACGATATACTATATCCTTTAATTAATTTATAATGAATTCACTATCGCCACTTCCAACCTTACAGGTCAGAACGTGCCACTTTCATTCATTATTTTCTGAAGGTTCTTCATAAGTACAATGCCATAATCTTTGATTACCATTTCTTTTATTTGTTATATGAAGACCTTCATGCTCCAACAAACTAAGGTTTCTTTGAATTAAACCTCCAAGTTGTGTTGGAGTTAATAAAATATTTGTTTTAGATAAAATATCTGATATTGTATAATCAAAATCTTTTTTAGAAACTGCATATTTTATAAATAAAAGTAGATTATAATCAGTTTCATCATTTGTATTCTCATCGACAACATTAAATGTTTGATTATCATTTCTTTTTAAATTTAATTCTAATCTACCTAAATCTCTACCTTTATAATCCAAAGTTAGTTTATTATAATCATTCCTTGATTCTTTTAACTTGATAATTCCTGATACATCAGCATTTAATCCAACACTACCCATAGTGTCATTTCTTTTATTTAAGTGATGAGTAACAAGTAATGTGATATTATACTTTTTACATAATTCTTTTAATTTTCTAAATACAACATCATTTATTTCTTGATAGTTATTTAAATCATAACTAGTATCAAATTTTATATCTTTTAACATATCTATAATGACAAATAGTTTTTGATTATCAGATGCTAACTGATGAATATCATATTCAATATCTCTAATATAAAAATCTGATATATCATCTGAATCTATTATGTGAAGTTTATCTAATTTAGGCTTTAAATTCATTAACTTAAATCTTGTTTCTAATTGATTTATATCTCCCTCTGTGGTAATATATAAGACATGAGAGGGATTTACTTTAAATCCTAAAAAATCTTCTCCAGTAGTAAGAGAGAAGGCAAGTTGCTGAGCGAACATTGACTTGCCAACCTTAGGATGAGATACAAGTAGATAAACTCCATTTGATATCATTAGGTTTTCGACGATGATATCTTTTTTTATTGTTTTATTTATTTCATTTAATTGTTTCATTTGTATCCTCCTCTTACACTTTTTTAATTAATTCTTTACTAGAAACTCTAGATTCTAAATATGGTATATCAATATCAAAGAATGCTACAACTTCTTTAGTTGGAACAACAGACTTTGGAATAAGATAACCTTGTTTTTCAAGCCTTTCTTTTATCTTCTTTTTAGCCTTTAGTGCAGAATTTCTTCCTAGATGTCCTAACTTCATAATATCTTCTAGGGTGCACCATTGCTTAGCGATTAAATTTAATGTTTCTTCTGCAGACATATTTTTTCCTCCTTTCTAAATATTTTTTTGTGGTGATACATAAATGTAATATGTATCATCTAATGAACTATAAATAATATATTTCTTTTTTCTTAATTCTCTAAATGCTAGAGCAACATCTTTTCTACTATCGTTACTAAGAGAGTAGAGGTCAATATTCTCTAGTTCCTCATTAGATTTTACTAATAAAGTATTAAGCATACCTATTGCACTTACTGACAAATCTTTAGGTATTACATATTCATTAGTAGTTTGTTTCTTTAGTAATTTCATACAAATCCTCCTTTCTATAATTATGTCCGATATTAAGGACAATTCAAATATAACATTGTCCGAAAAGGATGTCAATACTTTTTGTCCGAAAATATAGACAAATTGATAAAAAAGTGCTAAAATTAAATTGTGAAGGAAGAAAAGGGAAGAAAGAAGTGATTAAATGAACTCAGAAGAACTTAAAAAATTAATTGAATCAGCAAGAGTTGAAAAAGGAATTTCTCAAAGAGAACTTGCTAAATTAACTGGTATAAGTAGAAGCACTTTAAATGATTTAATTAATGGAAAAATAAAAAAAGTAGATATTGATGATCTACGTAAAATTGCTGAAACTTTAGATATGTCATTACAAAAACTATTAAAGGTTGCAGGTTATGATGAAATGCTTTTCTATTTTTCTAAAGATAAATATGCAAATAAATCTAGCAAGGATTTAAAAGAAATGATTAAAACTTATGAAGAATCTCAAAGAGAATTACTAGAATTTGATACTGAAAAAAGAAAAAAAGTAAGTGATGCAAGACAAAAACTATTTTATACAATAGAACATCTACAAATAATGAAAGATAATAAAGATAGTTTATATACTATTGATAAAGCGGTTGAGGATATTCAATACGCATTTGATGAATTAGAATTTGCAGAACATAAATATGATTATAGTAAATTACCAAAGAAAAACTAAGTTATAGAACGAAAAAATCAAAAAATTCGTTCTATAAAAAAATATAAAACGAAAAATCAAAAAAATTTGTTTTAAGAAAAATTTTAAAAATTAAGAGGTGAGAAAATGAGAACAATGACTAAATAAGTATGGCATAAACTTTGATTATGCCGAAAAAAGGAGGCATAATATGTTAGAAATAAAAGATTTAACTATATCTATTAGTGATAGATATTTAATTAAAAATTTAAATTTAATACTAAATAATGGTGATAAACTTGCTATTATTGGTGAAGAAGGAAACGGTAAATCCACTTTATTAAAATCAATTTTAGGTATTTGTGAATATGCTGAAATTAGTGGAAATATTAATCTAAAAGGCAATAGAATTGGTTATTTAGAACAATCTATTAGTACTGATAAATTAGATAAAAGTGTATATGAATTTTTGTTTATTGATGAAAGTGATTATTATGATAAGATTAATAATTTATATAAATATTTAGACTTGATTAATTTAACTGATGATATTTTAAAACAAAAAATAAAAACATTATCAGGTGGCGAAAAAGTTAAAATTAGTATTTTAAAATTACTATTAAACGAATATGATATCTTATTTTTAGATGAGCCTACTAATGATTTAGATATTGAAACATTAGAATGGTTAGAAAAATTTATTAATAATACTAATAAGCCAATTATGTATGTTTCACATGATGAAACATTACTATCCAATACAGCAAATATGATTTTACATTTAGAACAAATAAAAAAGAAGACAGAATGTAGACATACTTTATTAAAAATTGATTACGATACTTATGTTGAACAAAGGCTTAGAAAAATTGAAAAACAAACACAAGTAGCAAAATCTGAAAAAAGAGAATTTAATAAACAACAAGAAAAACTACAAAGAATAATGCAAAAAGTTGAATATCAACAAAATACAATCACAAGAGCAGATCCACATGGAGCTCAAGTTTTAAAAAAGAAAATGCATTCATTAAAATCACAAGAGAGAAAACTAGATGAAACTGAATTAACTGAAGTACCAGATGTTGAAGAAAGCATTAGTTTTTCATTCGAAGAAGTAGAAATTCCAAGAACAAAAAATATAATCAATTTAAATATAGATGAATTAAAAGTATCTGATAAGGTATTATCTAAAAACATAAGGTTAGATGTAATTGGCAATGTACATTTATGTATTATAGGTAAAAATGGTGTTGGTAAATCTACACTAATTAAGTTAATTTATAACGAATTAAAAGATAGAAATGATATTAAGGTTGGTTATATGCCACAAACTTATGATGACATCTTAAATAATTATAAATATGTATTAGATTTTGTTTGTCCTAAGGGCAGTAAAGATGAAATTACAAAAGCAAGAATGTTTTTAGGAAATATGAAATTTACTCGAGATGAAATGATTAGTAATATTAAAGATTTAAGTAATGGGACTAAAGCAAAACTATTTCTTATTAAATTAGTATTAGATAAATGTGATGTTTTAATACTTGATGAGCCTACAAGAAATGTTAGCCCATTATCAAATCCTGTTATTAGAAAAGTTTTAAAAGAATATAAAGGTACTATAATTAGTGTATCTCATGATAGAAAATATATTAATGAAGTAGTAAATGCCCTTTATATTCTAACACCAAATGGATTAGTGAAAGAAAGATAAGGAGGTATCTATGGGAAAAGTAATATTAGTATGTGGTAAAATTTGTAGTGGTAAAAGTTATTATTCAAAACAATTAAAAGATTCATTAAATGCAGTAATAATTTCACCAGATGAAGCTACTTATGAATTAATAAATAATGAGCAAGGAGAATTTTATAATGTCTTTTCTGAAAGATTGAATAAGTATTTGACTAGAAAAGTTGGTGAAATTGCTAAAGCAGGCGCTAATGTAATTTTTGAAAGAGGACTTTGGTCAAGTAAAGATAGAAAAGAAATAAAAGAATACTATAAAAATAATGATGTAGATTGTGAAATACATTATGTATGTGTTGATGATGATACTTGGAAACAAAATATTACAGAAAGAAACCAAAGAGTTTTAGATGGTAATGGTGGTTCTGATTTCTATTTGGATGAAGGATTAATGAAAAAACTAGAATCTAAATGGGAAGAACCTACTGAAGATGAATACGATGTAATTTATAAAGTAGATAGGAAAAAATAGTAAAACTAGCAAGGAAGCGATTATATGCAAGAGATAATAAATAAAATAGTAAAACAAAATAAATCTTTATTTGGTGATAATCCAAATATAGATAAAATAAATGTAGGGTTCACTAATACTATTTATAGTGTTAATGATAAATATATTATTAAGATATGTTCTAAAATAGAAAATGAAGAAAAATTTAAAAGGGAAATAGATTTTTATAATGCAAATAAAGATAATAAATTAATACCTAGGATGTATTATGCAAGTACCGATAAAATCGAAATACCATATTATTATGAAATATTAGAAAAAATTAAAGGTGTTACTGTATATGATATATGGCATACTTTATCTGAAGAACAAAGAGAGGATATAATTAGACAATTATGCGATGCTATGAAACAATTTCATAGTAATAAAGGAATTGTGGATAATTGGATTGATAGTAATAAATCTTTATTTATGAGTTATTTTAATAAAGCAAAAGAATTAAATTTATTAACTAGTGATGAAATAGAATTATTAGATAAAGCATCTTTAAAATTTGATGAATTATTTAAAAATGATGAATATGTTTTAGTTCATAATGATTTACATTTTGACAATGTATTTTATAATGATGGAAGTATTAAATTAATTGATTTTGAACGAGCTATGTATGCACCAAGAGAATACGAATTAGGTATATTATATAGAATGGTAAGATTCCCATGGAAGTTTGCTTCTGAAGAAAATGAAAAATATACAAATAAAAAAGATTATGAAAATATAATGACTTATATTGAAAAATATTATCCTGAATTAATACATATAGATAATTTATATAAGAAATTAGCAGCATATGATATGATTTACTATTTACGACCATATGTAAATAATCCTAAATATATAGAGGATAAAGAAGATACATTAAATGCAGCTAAAATAGTTGTTGAGGAGTGAAAAAATGGATAATTTTATTTGCAAAGTTGCTATAAGGGAAGAATTGTTAAAAAGATGGGAATATTTGATTAATATTCATCAAGGTAATAATGATTGGATAAGATATAAAGAAAATGCAATTAGGAATTTTGATGATGGAAGTACAATTTCTTATTTAGGCTTATTAAATGATGAAATAATATGTGAAGCCACTGCTTATATTAAGGAGTCAGCTTTTGAAGGTGATATAAGTGAACCATCTGGTTTATTAAATAATAATATGGCTTACTTAGCTGCTTTTAGAACTAATAAAGAATATGAAGGAAAAGGTTATTTTGGCAAGTTATATAGTTTTATGGAAAGTGATTTAAAGCAAAGAGGATATTCAGAATTATCTTTAGGTGTAGGTCCAGAAGCGGTTAGGAATATTGAAATATATTTTCATTTAGGTTTTCGAGAATATATAAAAACTTTAATCGAGCATGAACCATCAAAAGATGATCCTTCAAAGCAAGAAGAAGATGTTATTTTATTCTATAAAAAAAGATAATTTGAATGACACTATGACACTATAAATGCTTGTAGGATACTCACAAACAATGTGTCATTGTGTCATTTAATAATAAAAGAATTTGTGATATAATGATTATATAAGAAGGAGCGCTAGTACAGGCTTATATTTTATAAGTTTTTGTATTGGCGTTTTTAAGTAGTAAGGAAGTGATTAAAGTGGTTGATAAGATTATAGAAAGTGGTAATAAAGTTGATTTTCATATTCATTCTATTGCATCAAAGCATAAAGAAAGTGATGATTGTGTAGATTTATCTACTATAGATAACATAAATTTACTGATAGAAAAATTGAATGAAAGAAATATAAATATGTGCTCAATATCAGATCATGATAATTTTGATTTTGATATATATAAAAGATTGAAGGAAGAGGAAGGCAAAGGTAGTATTAAGAAGGTGTTTCCTGCAGTTGAATTTTCAGTGACATATGATAAAAAAGTTTTGCACATTATCACAATTTTTGAAGATAAAGATGAGGAAAAAATCCAAAGAATACAAAATAAAATATTCGATGTTAAAAATAATAAACCTCTTTACGATAATGTAGATTTAATGTCATTTTCTGAAAATAAATATCTTGATATTTTAAAAAGTATAGATTTAAATGTTGTAATGATTGCACATCAAAAAGAAACTTTATCAAGTAAAGAAACTAGAAATCATGATGTTATGAGTTTAGGAATAGATAAATTTGATGAATTAGTTTTTCTAGATTATTTTGAATCATTTGAATTCAAGAAAAAAAGAAACGAAATATTTAATAAAGACTATATTGAAAGAAATAAAGAAAAATACAAGGATGCTACTTTAAGATTTATAACGGGTTCTGATTGCCATGTTTGGTCTGATTATCCAGAAGAAAATGATGATTTTTCATTTACTTATTTAAAATGTTTACCAACATTTAGAGGATTAGCAATGGCAGTAACAAATACAAAAAGAATTAATTATGTTAATAATTTTTATTCTACCACTGATAAATACCTAGATAGTATTAGTATTCAAATAGACAACGATAAATATGATATAAAACTTTCTAAAGGTATTAATGTTATAATTGGCGATAATTCTATAGGTAAATCATTACTCATTCATAAATTGACTAATTACAATTATTTGAATGATTTAAAAATTAAAGACAGTTATGATGAATATTTGAAAAGCAATAAAATTAAAATTAATTCATTTATACCTGAGTCAAATATTTCTAAATTCAATAGTCAAGGTTCTATTAGAAAAATGTTTGAAAACAAATCTTTTGATACTGATGAATTCTTAAATGGATTTTTTCCTGCAGAACCACTAGTAAGTAAGTATATTGAAATATATAAAACTGAAATTGAAAACTATATTTCTATATTAAAAAATAAAGAAGAAAAAAGTAATGCATTTAATAAAATAACAAATTTTGATATATGTGTTATTGAGGCTAATTCAAAATCTTTAAATTTTAAAAATGTAACTCAAACAACTATAACTAGTATTAATTCAAAAATTAAAAAATTAGGTAAGATAGTTGAATATTTTGAGTCAATTAATTCTTTATTAACAAAAATAAAAGAAAATGATTTTTTTGATAAAGACGATGAAAACTATATTAATGATAGTATAAACTCTAATAATAATATGATTTTAAAATATAGGAATAGAATTAAGCAAAATCAATTTGAAATTTCTAAGATTAATATAATTAATTCCGAATTTACGAATAAAGATAAAGAATTAAAAAAGACAAAAACAGATGAAACTGAGAAAATTGTAAGTTACGAAAATAATAAGGATTCTTTTTCAGAAAATATAGTAAATTACTATTTTAAAAATAATAAGAAAGTTATATATCAACCTAATATAAAAGAAGAAAAAATGCCAGTGGCATCTAATAAAGTTGGAAAATATAGATTTGTTGTAAAAACTAAAATTAAAGAAATATCAAATACAAATTTAATAACTTTGATTAATGATGTTTTAGGAAAAAGCATAAAAGATATAAATACAATTGATTCAAGTACTATTCCAGATAAATTTAATAATAGAAATAAAGAAATATCTTATAATGATAAATTAATAAATTTAAAAAGTGAATTAGAAAAAGAAGTAGATAATTATTTCTCAATTGATAAGGCTATAAATGATGCTAGTGATAAAGATGTGACAAAAGAACTATCATCAGGATTTAATTCTAAAATCTATTTTGATTTAATATCCAATCAAACAGATGATAATAGAATATATATAATTGATCAACCTGAAGATGATGTATCACAACCATCTATAAAGAAAAATATACTTGGAGATTTTTATGATATGAGTAAAAATAGACAAGTAATAATAATTACACATAACCCTCAATTTATTGTAAATTTAGATGTTGATAATGTTATCTTTATAGGAAAAGATGAAAATGATAAAATATATATCCAAAACGGAGCACTAGAATATTATGATAATGATTATGATATTTTAAAAATTGTTGCTGATAATATAGAAGGTGGAATAGACTCCATTAATGAAAGGTGGAAAAGATATGACAAAAACATATACGATGTATAATAAAAGTGATAAATACACAATTAACAATGAAACAGGAGAAGTATTTGAGATTCCTAAAAGTACATTAAGTGTTGACGGAAAAAAGTTGTATGATGCACTATTTTTAAATTTTGAAAAAGGTGATAGCATTAAAATTGATAAGGATTCTTCATTTGATAATGCTAATGATAAACTTTCAAATGCAGTGTATAATAATATAGTTGAAGTTATTGATAAGATTGTTATTGGAATTAACAGTTTTGAAGAAGAAAATGTTGAAACCAATGTATAAATAATCCTAGATACCAAACTCAGATACTAATTACAAAAAATAATGTTATTTTAATAAACTTTAGTAAATTTAAGAAAATGAAAAAGCCTTATTTTATAAGACTTTAACATGGTTTTAAATTATTACGAACTGGTATTTAGATTTCCCCCTGAAGGAGCCGAAAGGCTCCATTTTTGTTGTAAATAAAAGCTTTTAAGCCATTTGATATATGTATTAGGTACCCAAATAGGTACCAATTTTAATTTAGTTTGTCTATAATATTAATTATTTCATTTAATTGATTCTTAAATAGGTGAGAGTAAGTATTTAATGTCTCATCTATTTTTGTGTGTCCTAAATACTTTGCTACAACATTTATAGTAGCACCACTATTAATTAAAAGTGATGCACAACTATGTCTAAAATCGTGTATTCTAATTTGTTTAACTTCAGCTAACTTACAATCCTTATTTTTTCTATGCCTTAACTTTCCGTTTGTTATTGGATCAGTATCTCCAAATAAATACCAGTCATCATTAAATCCATAATGTCTTTTAGAAACTTCATATAATACTTTCATATCTTTCATTAATACTTTTGGTATAGGAATATTTCTTATACTAGATTTTGTTTTAGGTGTAGTTACCATATATGGTTTCTTTTCATCACCTTGAGTTGCTACAATATTTTTGTTAACACTTAAATATTGATTTTTAAAATCTATATCTTTCCATGTTAGTCCTCTAAGTTCACCCCTACGAAGTCCACAATAATATAAAGTTTCAAATAATGTTTTAAATAGAATATCATCTTCTACCGATATGAATTTTTTAAATTCTTCATAGGTGAAAAATAACATTTCTTTTGGTATCTCATTTGGATCAGTAAAATTAGTCATTTTATTATAAGTTGCTGTAAAGTTAAAGTTGTACCACTTAGTAGCAAAGTTTAATAATTCTTTAAAGAATTTGAATAAATGGTTTTTATGATTTGTTGTATATCCATAAGAATTTATTTGCTTTTTCCATTTCTCAAAATGTTCAATATTAAAATCTTTTAGTTTAACATTATCCAAGTCTTTGAAAAATTTTTCTCTATCACGATAAGTTTTTAAAGTAGTATATTTTACTTTATCTTCTTTGTATGCATAGAAGAGTGTATATAAATCTTTAAAAGTCATATTACGGTCTTTATCACTTCTATCAGCGTTAATTGTTAAAAATTCTCTTTCAGCTTTTAATGCCTCTGTTTTAGTGAAAAACTTCTTTGACTTATACTTTCTTCTAGATCCATCTAAATTCTTAACATAGTCATAAAAAATCCATTTACGACCATCTTTTGTCCATTCATCTTTGTCTAATAGTTTAACTGCCATAATTATTCCTCCTTTGAATTTAAATTATTACTATTACTTTCTGAAAAAATATTATCAGTAAGTATTTCCAAAGGTTCCTTATATTTAGCAGTATATAGTCTTTCTGTTTGTGTTCTTTTGCATTCAATAAATAATCCTAGTTTTTCTAGTTCATCTTTATTACTTGATATTAATTTACCTAAGACTGGTGGAGTAATAAATAAATTTAATTTACTAACCATTTCTGAAATAGTAAAAGTAAACTCTTTTTTACTAATTGCATATTTTAAAAATTGAATTAAATTTGGATTAAGTGTTTCTTCTGTTTTTTCATCAATACTTAGGATTAAATTATCATTTCTTTTTAGTACATAATTTAGTGCTTGGTAATCTCTGCTTTCATAATTTAAGTAGAAAGTTGATTTGATGTTTTCATCTTGTTTTAATGCAAGTTTACCATCTACACAAGTATCAATAGCAGTACTTCCTAAAGATTTACCTTTACGATTTAAATGATGAACTATGATGATACTAACATTATAGTTATTACATAATTTACGCAATTGTGGAAATATATTTTGACTCATATCTTGGTAATTATTTAAATCGTAATAACTTCCAAAATTTATGCCATTAAACATATCAATAAATACTAATTTGCCGTTATATTTTTCTTTAAATTCACTTATTTCTTTTTCAACTTTTAATATGCTTAGTTGTGTCATATTATCTTCTGGGAAAGTATATAGAAAATTATTTTCCATTAAATTACATTTCATAAAATTAATACGACTTATAGTCTCAGATGGATTCATTTCTGTACTTAAATACAAAATAGGTGTTTTGTTAGTTTTTAAATTCAAGAAAGGAATACCATTACAAACAGAATTTGCTATTTGAAGAGCTAGAGCAGATTTTCCTACTTTAGCTTCTCCAAGTAAACAATATAAACCATTTTCTCTAATCATATTTTCAATAATATAATTAATATCGACAATACTATTTTTTAATTCTTCAATTGTTTTCATATAATTCCTTTCTATAAATTTTCTTTAGCCATTTTTTCTAAATAATTAATATTAATTTTTAGCTTATTAACGACTTCAATCATTGGTAATCTGTTATTAGGAAGAGTATAACCTCTATTTATTAGGTCATTTTTTATTTCTCTTCTAAGTTTAACGGCATTGTTTTTACCTATTTCAGCAAGTTTCATTAGATCATCAAGATTACACCATTGCTTTGAAATAAGTTTTAAAGTTTCTCTAGCATCCATATAAACTAATCCTCCTTTCATTTAGACTCTAGATATAAATATATCTATGTAAAGATTACCAACTAAAGAAAGAAATTATATTGTGAGGCATACTCACAATATAATAATACCATTTAATATTAATTAATGTCAATAAAATTTGTGAGTTTTAATCACAAAATTATTGTTGAATAATCTGTTTTGTGGTAAAATGGTATTAGGAAGTTATGAAGAGGTGTAATTTAATGAATAATAAAACTTTAGCTAGTGTAGTAAAAGAAGCTAGAGAGAAAATTAATATATCCCAAAGAGAATTATCAAGAATAACTGGTATAGATAATAATACGATTGCTAAAATTGAAAAAGGCGAAAGAAAGAAACCTAATGTATTATCTTTAAAAAAGTTAAGTTCAGTATTAAATCTATCTTTAGAGATGTTAATGGAACTATGTGAGTATAGTAAAGAAGAAATAGATTCAACAGTTAATAATTCTTATAGTAGTATGGTTATCAAACCTGAAAATGCTCCAATTCTTGTACTGGATGATATAGTTAATCAAATGCAAGATGAACTATATATGAAAATGGTTATTAAAGAATTATTAGATAACTGTGATTTAGAAGAGTTAAATTTTATTTCCGAATTAAATAAAAAGGACAAAACTAGAGTTATCAAAGTAATTAAAAATTATGTTAGAGATAATGAAAAAGAAATAAAAAAACAAAAACAATCTCTTGATGATTTAAAAAAATTACTTACTGAAGAAGAATGATTTTTTAGTTAGTAATGACAATATGACAAGAAATAGAGATATATGGGTATGGTGTAATAAAGGCGTCATTGCTGTCATTGGGAATATAATGTTTGTCTAGCAAGCAATGAATTTGTACTCCCGTACGAAATTCGTATGTGGGAATGCCCAAGCCCTAAAATTATAAAGAAGTGAGGTAAAAAATGAAAAATAGAAAATGTATAGAATTATTTGCAGGTGCCGGGGGTCTTGCTTTAGGTTTAGAGCAAGCAGGGTTTGAAGAAGTTGCGCTTATTGAAATAGATAAAACTGCGTGTGAAACTTTAAAATTAAATAGGCCTAAATGGAATGTGTTAAATGAAGATATTGTTGAGGTTTCAAAAAGAGATTTGTTAAAGGAATTCAATTTAAAAGAAGGAGAACTTGATTTAATTTCTGGAGGATATCCATGTCAATCATTTAGTTATGCTGGTAAAAAACTTGGTTTAGATGATGTTAGAGGAACAATGTTTTATTATTATGCGGAATTTATAAAACAACTTAAGCCAAAAATGTTTTTTGCAGAAAATGTAAAGGGTTTAACAACACATGATGGTGGAAAGACAATCGAAACTATGATTAATGTTTTTGAAGATTTAGGATATAAAGTTGAATGGAAAGTTCTAAACGCATGGGATTATGGTGTTGCAGAAAAAAGACAAAGGGTTGTTATCATAGGAATAAGAAAAGATTTAATTGACAAAGTTAAGTTTGAATATCCTGCTCCTCATGAGTATAAACCTGTATTAAGAGATGTTCTTAAAAATGTTCCTGATTCAGTTGGGGCAAAATATCCTGAAAAGAAAAAGAAAGTATTTGATTTAGTTCCACCAGGTGGCTATTGGAGAGATTTACCAGATGATGTTGCTAAAGAATATATGAAATCCTGTTATTATATGGGTGGTGGAAGAACAGGTATAGCAAGAAGATTGTCATGGGATGAACCATCTTTAACATTGACTTGTTCCCCAATGATGAAACAAACTGACAGATGTCATCCTGATGAAAGCAGACCATTTACAACAAGAGAATATGCAAGAATACAGTCTTTTCCGGATAGTTGGAATTTTGCAGGAAAAATGAATGATATATACAAACAAATAGGAAATGCAGTTCCTGTTAATTTAGCAAAATGCGTTGGAGAATCAATAATGAATGCATTAAATGGAGGTGAAATATAATGTGGGATTTAGATTTTATTGATAGAAATGATTTTAAAAAGCATGTTTCTGATACTATAAAAACATATGATAACACTTTGAAAGGTATTGATTTACATTCTTTTAATAGTAACATAATTGATCCTATTAAATTAACTTTTGATAGCAAAGTATATAGAAAAACTATTGAAGAAGTAATTGAGAATGAATTGGTAAGACAGAGAGATAAAACAAATACTAATGCTATTGGATATTTTCATCAAAATTTATTTAAATATATTGATAATTGTGAAGTTCCAAATGTAGGATTTGATGTAATATATACTAGACCTAATGGAAGCAGAGTTTATGTTGAAATGAAAAACAAGCATAATACTATGAATTCTTCTGCTGCTCAGAAAACTTTTTTAAAAATGACAACTCAAATACTTAACGATGACAACTGTGACTGCTATTTAGTAGAAATAATTGCAAAGAGAAGTCAGAATATTGTATGGAATGTTTCTCTTGACTATGAACGTGTTTCAAATGAACATATAAAGAGAGTATCAATAGATAAGTTTTATGAAGAGGTAACAGGAGATAAAGATGCATTTTATAAAATATGCAAACAATTACCAATCATTATAGATGAAATAATTTCAGAAAATGATGAATTCGTAGTTGAAGATGACACTGTAATAAGTGAGTTACGTTCAACAAATCCTGATATTTTAAAATCGTTGTATATGTTAGCTTTTAGTACTTATGAAGGATTTAAAAACGAATGCGAGTAATTACATTAAAACAACCTTGGGCAACATTAGTTGCAGAAGGTTTAAAAAAATATGAATTTAGAAGTTGGAAGTACAGTTATAGAGGTGAATTACTAATTCACGCAGGAAAAGGTATTGATGAAGAAGCAATGAAAAAATTTGAAAATCTTAATCTTAAATATCCTCAATCTAGGATTGTCGCAAAAGTTAGGATTTTAGATTGTATTGAGTTAAATGATGAAATAAATAAAAAAATAATTTCAGAAAATGAACTTGTTTATGGTCATAAATATGATAGAACTGGTTATGCTTGGAAATTAGAGTTAATTGAAAAAATGAATAATAACAAAGAAATATCAGGTAAACAAGGAATATGGAATTTAAATTTATAAGAAAGAGGTGATTGTTAATGAAATATAATAAATTTATAATAAGAAATTATAGAGCTATTGAAGGTCCAATGGAGATAAACATTAAAAAGAATAAATTGGTTCCGCTTATTGGAACTAATGAATCTGGGAAAACAACAATATTACAAGCAATATTTGCATTTGATTATGCAAATGATAAGGAATATGAGGGAAGACATCTAAAAGAATTAAGAAATTTTTATAATCCGCAAAATAAGGAACCAGCAATAATAGAAGCTGAAATTTCAGTTAAAAAATCTGATTTTCTTAATTGTATTTCTGATGAAAATCTTAGAATGAAATATTCAGAGATACAAAGCTTTTCTGAAATAACAATTTCAAGAAATTTAGATACAAAGGAATATAGTGTTTCTGTTATTGATGATTCAGAAGATAGAAAAGTAATTGGGAAAGAAATAGTAAGCAGATTACCATATATTATATACAATGATGATTTTATAGAAAGACCCAAAAATGAAATAGAAATTCCATCTGATTCGACGGATTTGTATGGATGGTTAGGAATTTATGAACGTGCTTTTAATAAAATTGAATCTTCTATTTTCGACATAATAAAAGAACCTGAAGAAAATATTAAATTGGGCATATTAAGTGATGTTGAATCTGAAATTAATAAAACATTAATTAAAGAATGGGGAAAGATTTCATTAGATGATACTGGTTGCCTAAGTATTAAATTGCAGATTGAAAATAATAGAACTCTGAAAATACAAATTGTAGAGAAAAAAGGTGATAAAGATAGGTTTTTTAAAATAGAAGAAAGAAGCAAAGGATTTTTATGGTTTTTTAATTTTGTTATGAAAATAAAATACAATCCGAAATCAACCGGATCAAATAATGATATTATTTATTTATTAGATGAACCTGGTTCTTACTTACATTCTGTAGCACAAGAAAGACTTTGTCAAATGATAAAAAATATTTCAAATAAAGATGGTAAAGTTATATATTGTACTCATACACATCATTTGTTAGATCCAAAATATATACCAACAAAATATATTTATATAGTTCAAAAAGATAAAAGTAAAAAAAATATTGAATTAAGTAAAATAACAAATGTGAAAACTGACATAAAAAAAATGAATGAATTACAACCTGTTTATGAAGCACTTGGTGTTTCTGATTGGGATTTTTTTACTCAAAAACAAAAAATAATTTTAGTGGAAGGAATACATGATAAATACGCGTTAGAAATATTTTTAAAATCAAAAGTGTCTTCTTATATTATTATGCCTTGCGTTAATGCTGAGAGTATTTATAATAATATTCCGCGTTTAATTGCTTATAATAAAAATTATATTGCAATTTGGGATAATGATGAAGAAGGAATAGAATATTATAAAAAATCAATAAAAGCATTTGGAAAACTCGAAGAACGAAAATTGCTCTTATTGCCGAATAATGATAGAAAAAGAAAAGTAAGAATGGAAGAAATGTTCGACAAAGACGATTTTAAAAAATTAGCTAGATATTTAGAAATGCCTGATAATTCTTCATATTCAAATATTATGACTAGTATAATGTGCTGTGATGATTCAGTAATTGAAGAATGTGCAAATTTAGTTTCACAAAAAACAAAAAATAATTTTAGTGAATTATTCAAAAATATCGATGAAGTTTACAAAGAATCTAAAAAAAGTAATTTTGAAAAAGAATTGATTGGATAAGTATAATTTGTTTAAAGGAATTGAGATTTTTCCGTGAACGAATTTCGTATGGGAGTACAAATTCAGTGCTGGCTAGACAATAATATTAATCCCAAGTTTAAATTTAAAGCACTATCTAAAATTTAGGTAGTGCTTTTTTTTATGAATAATTTTTAAATTTTAACAGATTATCTTTTTCAATTTTTAGATTATATTTTATTTTTAAAATTTGTTTTATTTCAGGTATTAAATTATCAATATTACATCTTACATTAAATGTATCTAGTGCAGAGTTGATATGATTAATTAAAGAACAATCTGATAAACAATTTCTACTATAACTGTTTGCTAAATAAAATGCTACAGCATCTGGTATTACAAATTTAATAAGATATTCATTATAGTTGTTATAGAATGGCAATAATATTTCTTTAAATTCTTTGTCTGTGATATCTTCTTTATCCTTAATCATATTTCATCTCCATAAACAATTTCTTTTAAAACAATATCTTCACCAACACTTTTACAATTATTCATTTTTTGAACCCATAGTAATTGATTTTCAAATTTTAATTTTTCTGTAATTGATGAATCTGATTTTATTAAGTTATTAACTACGTTACTAATTCTATCTTCAGCTATTATACTGACTGAAAAAAGATGTTCATTTAATTTATCTTTCATAAGTAATTCTTGATATAATGCTTTCTTATTATTTTTTAAGTATTCTAATCTTAATAATCCATATTTATTTAAAAGTTTATTTTCTTTTTCAGTAAGTATTAAATTTGGTAATAAATAATCACCACATTTTGTATAAGTTATATTCATAATATTTATCCTTTCATTTCTATGAAGAATTAATAATAGTATTATCAATTTTAGGTACCCATTTAGGTACTCAAATTGTAAAATTTGATAATTATATTTAAAAATTTGTAATTAGTTATAATTTATAAATGCTTATAATATAAGGCTTTTAACTAGTAATAATTTATTTTATGTGCAATATATTTTTGCCCCCTGAAGGAGCCAATTTGGCTCCGCTTTTTGTTTGTTTTATAGTGGGTTTATAAAATTAATTAGAGTTTCAACCACCCATATAACTACCCACTTTGGTAGTTTTTTTATTATTTAACAAAGTTTATGTAAGTTTATTTATTGTATTTACTATATCATTCAGTTTGTTTTTGAACATGTGAGAATAAGTATTTAATGTTTCATCTATTTTTGTATGCTCAAATATTTGGCAACCATAGTTATATTAGCACCATTATTTATTAAAAGCGATGCACAACTATGTTTGAAATCGTGTATTCTAAATTTGTTTTTTAGCATAATTGATTTTTTCTATCTCTTAATCGTGAGTTAGTAATCGGAATATCAGTACCAAACACATACCAACTTTTTTTAAATCCATAAGTCTTTTTATCTTGTTCTAATAGCCTTTTAAAGTCGTTTAAAAGTGTTTCTGCTATTGGTATAGTTCTTATACTAGATTTGGTTTTTGGCGTCGTTACCATATATTTATGAGAGTTTTCACCTTCTAATTGAACTATATTTTTATTTACTCGTAATTCTTTATCTTCAAAATTAATATCATTCCAAGTCAATGCTCTAGCTTCACCTCTACGAAGCCCACAATAATATAGAGTTTCATAAAGACATTTGAATTTTAAATTATCTTCATTGCTTATAAATCTTTTAAATTCTTCTAGAGTATAAAAGTCCATTTCTTTTTTTATTTCATTATGATTAATAAATTTAGTTATTTTATTATAAAAATTTCTAAAATCAAAATCATACATTTTATTTCCCCAATTAAGTACTATTTTAATAAATTTTTGTATATCATTTTTATATGTTGTGCTAATATCAAATTTATTGATTTCTTTTCTCCATAATTCGTAGTGTTTGACACTTAAATCTTTTAATTTAACATTGTCTAATAATTGCATATATTTGATTCTATCTCTATATGTTTTAAGAGTAGTGGGTTTGACTTTATTTTCTTGATACGAATAATATTTAGTATAAAGTTCTTTAAATGTCATATTTTTATCTTCTTTTACAACATTCATTTTTAAAGAGTACTCTCTTTCAGCTTTTAATGCCTCATTTTTAGTTTTAGATGCAGGAGAAGTATATTTCTTTCTCTTACCATTTAATGAAGAAATCCAACAATAAAATACCCATTTTCGACCATCTTTAGTCCATTTATATTGCTCTGATAGTCTTGTAGCCATAATATCATCCTCCTTATCTACAAAACTATCACGCACTCCTAATAATATTTTACCACTGTTTTTGCTGATTTTGGAGTGCGTTGATAATTTTTTATTTTCTATTACATAGTTATTTCAAAATCTTCTTCTTTATCTTTATCATATTCAGAATTAATTTCATCAGCTTCAAGCTCAAATTCATCATAATCAATTTCATTTTCTTCAATGGTGTGATTACCTTTTAGATGTGCTATTGCCTTACACAATTTATCACAAAATTTGTATATTCCTTCTTTAAATTTTTTCAAATGATTTTTGTATTTTATCAATTGTCTTTTCTAAATTTGAGATAATATTATTCTTTTGTATAATTATTTCTTTTTGTGTTTTGATAGTGTTATTCAATTCTAGTATTTTATTATCTTTTTCTTTAATAGTACGACCATCCCTAAGTTTTTCGTTTTCACTTTCTAAAGTTTGTATTTGATTTTGCATATCTTGAATGGTTATATCTTTTTTCTTAATAGTATTTACATTTTTGGTGTTTTCTTTATTTATATTTTTTGAATATGTAATTAAATCATTTGTAGATAACAATATAATAATATCTATTTCTTTATATGAACCTACAAGCAAAAAAATAGACAAAATATTAAATATATTAAATGCTAATAAAATTGCGTATTTGATAAATGATGATTTTTTTAGTCCGATTGAACCAATAAAAAAATTTCAAACTAGATTAACATTAGAAAATAATAACAATGGCGATAAAGTAAGTAAAGAATATATTGGAAGATTTTGCAGATTTTTGAGAGATGGAAAAATAGCAAAATGTTATTACCCTTTATTGATAGAAATTTTAAATAAAAGATACGGTACAAATTATGTTGTTTCAAGAGATGATTACATATAATTATCAGACATATCTAGTGGTTGGGATGCTATAAAAAAGTTAAACAATTCCACTCCATTTTGCAACTATTGTGGTGAGAGTATAACAGAATTTGACTGGGAAGGTTATCATAAAAACGATAAAGAAATCGATGGATATGTTTTAAGAAAGAAAAAGTAGTTTTTACTAATATAATTAGGTTGAAATATGATATAACTATATTAGTTTAAAAATAAAAATAAGAAAGCGAGGAAAGATAAATGAAAGAATTTAAACAATTAGGGGCTTATGGTTTAGTTATTCAGGACGGTAAAATTTTACTTATTAAAAAATTTGGAGGTCCTTATGATGGAAAACTAGATTTACCTGGTGGAACAATAGAGTTTTGTGAAAGACCAGAAGATGCTTTGAAAAGAGAGCTAATGGAAGAAGTTGGTATAGAGGTAGTTGATTGTCAATTATTTGATGCTGATTCTGTTGCTTTTGAATGGCAATTTAAAGACGATGTTTTAGTGAAAGTACACCATACTGGTATTTTCTTTAAAGTTTCAAATTACAATAATGAAATTAAGAAGGAAGTAAAAGTAGATGAAATAAATGATGATTCACTTGGTGCAGAGTTTTTTGATATTGATAAATTATCTAAAAAAGAATTATCTGCTATCGCTATAATGGAATTAGAAAAATTAGGGTATAAACTTAATTAAAAAAAAGTCTAATAAGTATATAATCTTGCTTATTAAACTTTTTAAATTCAACTACCCATTTTTAGATAAATTTAGATAAATTTTAATAAATTATATATTGTGTTTTTTCTTAAAAAATAAAGAAAAAATTAAAAATTAAATTTAGGAGTACGTGATTTGAGTTTGCCCCCTGAAGAGCCGAGAAATCGGCTCATTTTTTGTTTTAAGCCAGTATTTATAAGGATTTATGATTTTTAAAATTGTAATTTTTGGTCCAATTTTGGTCCAATTTTATTTAGCATATTTACACATTTTGGCCAGTATTACAAGTTTTTTGAGGATGTTTTAATAATACAAAACAAATTATGTTAAAATCATTATTAATGTATATTAATTGACATATTTGAATATAATAGAAATGCAATAGTATTGACAAATAAAAAATATTTTGATACTATTGTTATACCGGAGAGAAATCTTGTCAGGTCTACACGCAAGTGTCGAACGAGAGTTTAATCGTATTCTTAAATACGACGCCTTGTGTGGAAAACTATCCTTTATGGATAGTTTTTTTGTGCAATAAAAAAGCTTTTAAAAAGCTATTATGGTAAAAATAATTTGACATCTAAATATTCTAATTTTTTCAACATTGTTAATTTATCTAAGTCAGACAAAATAATTCTTCTTGTTTCGCCTGCAATAAAATCAGAAGCTTGTATTGATATGTGTTTATGAGAAAGCACATACATAAGATCAATATTTAATTTTGAAAAAAGAATAGGCTTGTGTATCATATTATATTCTAAGTTTGTCATACCTATTGTTAATTCTTTTTCAATGTCTTTTATAAATGCTCTGTTAGTATTTGTTGCTGTGGCTTGCTGATCTATTCTAATAATTAATTTAACAGGTAGATTTGGATCTATTTTTTGATCTTTAATTAATTTATCGATAACCTTCTTTATAATAATTCTTTGAGTATAATCCCTATACCTTCCTCGTGAGTCTTTATCATTCATAATTGATGTGTTGACTCTTTTATTATCAATAATTACCGCAAAACAAGTTTCTTTTTTTATTAAATTCCAAATCCACCTTTTATGTTGTGGTTTAATATTAGTGTCTTTAATCTCTGGACATTTATGCTTACATTTTGATATATCAGAACGACAATACTTACATTTAATTTTACTTAAAATACTTTTATATTTTCGTCCAAAATTTTCTTGATCCAACTTGTTAGTAAATATAATTCCTCCATATATGCAACATCTTTCATTGGAATGTAATACTCCTGAATCGTCCATATTTATATATATTTCTTGATAATTAATCTTCATTGTTACACCGACCTTCTGTAATTTTAAAAAATATTATATCATAAACATTTATAAATGACTATTTAATACAATTAAAAATTGCTTTTTTGCTCATTATTCATATCATCAATAAGTGCTGTTATATCAGTTAAAGCATTCTTATAAAGATGAGTATAAGTATTGAGCGTTTCTTCTATTTTAGTATGACCTAAGAATTTAGAAACTGTAATAATATTAGCACCTTTATAAATTAATAAGAAAGCACATGAATGTCTAAAGTCGTGTATCCTTATCTGCTTAACTCCAGCTATTTCACAATTGCGATTTTTTCTAGCTGTAATGGTACTACTTATTTGTGGAGCAATATCTCCAATTACAAAGTATGAATCATTAAATCCAAACAACACTTCAGAATCACTCTTTTTAAGCGCTTCTATGAAATAATATAACTTTTATGTTATGATTGACTAGTAGAGGTGTTTTATGGAACAGAAAATAAATGAAATAATGCATGTTATGAATAGTATTGAATATGGATTTAGGGATGAAAATAATAAAAATATAATTTATGATGAAGAAAAATGGCGTAATGAGTTTAATGATTTTTATTATTTACAGACTCCAAAAGAGTTATTGAAGTCAAAATGTGGTATTTGTTGGGATCAAGTTGAATTAGAAAGAGAACTCTTTAAGAACACTAAGTTCAAATATGAAACATATTTTATCTATTTAAATGATAATAATATGCTTCCATCACATACATTTTTAGTATATCAAAATAACAATAATTATTACTGGTTTGAACATTCATGGAATAAATATATGGGAGTTCATCAGTACAAAAGTATGAAAAAACTATATGAAGATGTGAAAAATAAATTTGTTAAAGAAAATAATTATGTAAGTAAGAATGCAACTTTTGGGATGTACTTATATGAAAAGCCAAAAAAACATATTAAATGTATGGAATTTTATGATTATGTTGTTACTGGCAAGAAAATAAATATTTAATAAAGGAGTTTAATATTTTCGTAGTTTAGAAAACTTAATTAAATGTTTACAGAAGATATATTTTAAGATATAATGATGGAGGAGGAGAGAGTTATGAAGAAAAATAAATTATTTGTAGGCGTTATATGTTTATTAGTTTTAGTTTCTATTACAGGTTGTGGAAAGAAAACAAATCTTTCGAGTAAAAAACAATCTGATAACACAGAAACAAAAACAGAGGTAAAGGCTAAGTGTTCATATTATAAATGTTTATCTAAAATGTCTTTGAGTAATACAGTAGATGAATTAAATAATATTGTTGGCATCGAAGCTAAGAGTGTTGAAACAACTGTAGAAAATATGGAAAAATATGAATATGATTTTGGAAATGACAAAAAAATAACAGTAACTTTATTTAGTGGCAAAGTGTCATCTATAACTATGGCTTATGATAAAAAAGAATTAAAAAATAGTAAAGTAACTTTAGATAATTTAGCTGATGTAAAGGCTAAAATTAATGATGGAGTAAGTTATGCTGATTTTAAGAACGCAGTTGGTGGAGTTGATGGAACTTTATATGAATTAGGTTCTTGGAATAAATATGTTTGGGTAGCAGGAGATGGAAGTAGTAATGTTACAGCATCTTTTGGTAAGGATGGAAACCTTAAATTCTTCAGTGGATTAGGTTTTAAAAGTTAAGAATAAAAAATAGAAAAGATTGCTTGTTCATAGTTGTTTAGCAATCTTTTTTTTATTTTATTTTTTCTAGAATCTTTATTTTTCCGTTTACAAGATATTCATTTGTATTATCTGGTACTTTTTTAAAGTTTGGATGCCAATAATTAAAAGAGTTTTCATAGGCATCCTTATAAGATAAGGTTTCATCAGGTAATAGTTGCTCATTTGTTTTAAAGATATTACCAGTTACTTCTACTCTGCATAAATCATAATCTTTTGCATCCAAAGCATCAATCCAATAAGAGACACCTTTTTCGTCTGTTAAATAAATACTATGTAATCTACTTGGTAGAAAATTAAAGTTATTTTTTCTATAATTTTCAAGAGCTGTTTCTCTTTTAAACATGTTGGAAAAATATGATGTTTGGTAGGCGATTTGTAAAATTTTTTGGAACTCTTGTCTATTTATTTGAGTTTTACTACTTAGTAATGTTAATAAATAGTCATGAAAGTTTAGTAAAATTTTATTTTGATCTTCTTCTATAATCATACTTGTTGTAAAATCATTATATCTTTTTGACATAATACTTTTGAAGTTTTCGCTAACAGTTATTTCTCTATATGGTTTCCACAATTTATCGTAATTATTATGCTTATGAATATGGTATAATTCCATTTTGTCGGCCATATTTATTCACCCCTTTGATTGCTACATATGATAACACTAAATAACTGAAAAAGCAATAATAACTTGTTAGTAGAAAGTGATAGTGTTATAATATTTGCCAAAGTGGTGATAGTATGTTTTATGATGAAAATCTTATTGATAGTTATATAAATAAAAGTCCAATATTAAATAGAAAAAGATTAGAAAATGATCCTAATTTTATGTTAAATGTCATAAAGAAAACAAATGATAAAATGTTTTATTATTTTTGCTCAAATAGTGTAAAACATGATTATAATTTTGTTTCATATTTACTTAATCATTTTTCAAATAGTGTTATGTTTTGTGATGAAGTTTTACGAAGTTATATAGTTGATGAAATAGATGTTTTTGAATTAAAACACGAGATATTTTATATCTATGATCAAATTACTTTTGGTAAATATTCTAATCTAAAAAGAATTTATAATAATTTTTTGAATATTATTTATAAATATGAAAAATTAGTGATTGAAGATGCAACAAAAGATGAAGAAATGGCTACTATGAGTAATGAAATTGGTCTTGGGTTTGTTTTTATACTTAGTGAATATACCAAAAAAACTGAACAGATGTTTTTTGCAAGGAAAATGCTTAAAGATATTTTTTCCTTTGATGTTATTAATGATATAGTGAAGAATGTACACTCTAAATTTCGAAGAAAAGATGATTTTTTAGAGTATGGTATTAATCATTTCATTATTGATTTTATTCAGAAATATGATATATATTTAGCTGATTTTGTTCAGTGTAATATTAATTTACTTACTGACGTAAAAAAACAAATTAACATGTCAATGACAAGTGATTTTGTTAATAATGATTTGTCACTTCAATCTAATAGTATTTTAGATGAAAAAACTGATATATATGAAATGAAGAGAAAAAATATTGTTATGACTAAGAAAAAAGTGTAAAGTATAAATAAATAGTTAAAAAGAGTGGAAAAGCACTTTTTTTTTGGTATAATTTTATTGTTACTGAAGTAAAATTTAGAGGAATTCTAGGAGATGATGATATGGAAATTATTAAAGCAATTTTATTCGGTATAGTTGAAGGAATAACAGAATGGTTACCTATTTCTTCTACTGGACATATGATACTTTTAAATGAATTTATTAATTTGAATGTTAGTAAGGATTTTTATAGTTTGTTTGAAGTAGTTATTCAGTTAGGTGCTATTATGGCTGTTGTTGTTATGTATTTTAAAACTATATGGCCATTTGGTTTTGGCAAAACAAAAAAAGAGACAAAAGAAACATTTAATTTATGGGGCAAAATATTAGTAGCATGTGTTCCTGCCGCTATTATTGGAATATTATTAGACGATTGGTTAGATGCTCATTTATATAATAGTGTTGTAGTTTCTTTAATGTTAATAATCTATGGTATTATATTTATAGTAGTTGAATCTAAAAATATGGGAAAAGGAAAAACTGAAAATTTAAATGATATTACTTATAAACAAGCTTTAGGCGTAGGGGTATTTCAATTGTTATCTTTAATACCTGGTACTAGTAGAAGTGGTGCTACTATAATTGGAGGTTTAATTCTTGGGTTAAAGAGAAGTGTTGCGGCACAATTTACATTTTTCTTAGCTATTCCTGTTATGTTTGGAGCATCTTTATTGAAACTTTTAAAATATATTATGAAAGTAGGCGTAGCTTTTCAAGCTGGAGAGTTAGCACTTCTTGGAATTGGGTGCCTTGTTGCTTTTATAGTTAGTATTTTAGTAATTAAGTTCTTGATGAATTATATTAGGAAACATGATTTCAAAGTATTTGGATATTATAGAATAGTATTAGGAATAATTGTGTTGTTATATTTTTTCATTATAAAATAGTAGAAATACTATTTTTTTATGTTATTTATGATGTATAATTATGATGGTGATATCATGAGAAAATACTTATATGATTACATAGAAAATATAGATAGAAAAATAAGAGATGGTAAGATAGACGATAAGTGTATTAATGAACACCTAATAAAGATAAGTTTTTTTCAACATGAGAGATTTATTCATTTAGTAGTTACTTTATTTTATGTACTTATGATGCTAATATTTTTTGCTTTAGGGAATGTTTTTATAGGATTTTTAATAATAGGTTTTATATTAATGATATTTGTTATATTTTATATAATTCATTATTTTAAATTAGAGAATGGTGTGCAGTATCTATATAAGCAATATGATAAAATGAATAAAAATTAGTATTAGATAAATAATATTGGTGGAGGAAAATTATGAAAGAAATAGTTAATAAATTAATTAGTTTAAATAAAACGATTAGTACAATGGAATCTTGTACAGGTGGCGCTGTTAGTAATAGTATTACAAATGTTGATGGGGCAAGTGAAGCATTTAAGTTTGGAGCTGTTACATATAGTAATTTTTTTAAGGAAAAGATGGGTGTTTCTAAAGAGGTAATAGATAAGTATAGTGTTTATAGTATGGAGACAGCTCAGGAGATGAGTAAAAATATTTCTTTATTTACTGATTCCAATTATGGAGTTGGTGTAACAGGTAAGCTAAATAGAGTTGATAAGAATAATAAATTTGGTGATGATAACTTAGTTTATATTAGTATTTATGATAAAGATACCGATAAATATTATAATTTTACCTATAGAGCATTATTGAAGACGAGACATGAAAATAAGGATAAGATAGTAGAAGAAATAGTAAAAAAATTATCAGAAATTTTGAAAATTTAGTATTATGTTATAATAATTTTTGGTTTGGGAGAAGTATATGACAAGTGAAAATGAAAGATTATTAAAGAATATTAAGGAAGAAAAAACTGTAAATCAAATTTCTTTAGATATGAATATAAGTAATAAAAAAATATTCCAAAGAATTAAGAACTTATCTGTTAATGGATATTCATTTTCTAGACATTATTATTATAATGGAGATATAAAATATATCTTAAACAAGTCTTTTAATGATGATGATTTGACTAATAGAATAATTATGGATAATGAGAAGAATATTTTTCAGGCTTTAGTAGTGTCTGATTTACATTTAGGTTCTTGTTTAGAAAGACTTGATTGTCTTAACTTAATGTATGATTATTGTATAAAAAATGATATTCATATAATAATTAATGCAGGTGATTTGATTAATGGTATGTTTGGATGTCCTAATAATATTTGTAGTTATGAGGAACAGGCAAGATATCTTCTTAAAAATTATCCATTTGATAAAAATATTTTAAATTTTGTCACTTTAGGTAATCATGATGCTGATTCTCTTTTCTCATCAGGATTGGATTTAGTCAAGATTCTATATTATAATAGGCATGATATTGTTCCTTTGGGATATACTTCTGGAAAAATAGATGTTAAGGGTGAAAGTATACTTATTAAACATAGAATTAAATCGCAACAATCTAATAACAGTAATTTAGAAAATGATTCTTCCTTTTTAACACTTAATGGTCATTTGCATAAATTTAGTGTTTCAAATACGGGTAATTTAAATATTTATGTTCCCTCATTAAGTGATATTGTTCTCGAAAATGCTGGTAATACCATTCCCAGTTTTCTAAAGCTCCAAATAACTTTCTCTGGACATAGGGCTTCTTTAGTTGATGTGGAACAATTAATTGTTTCAAATAATAAAATTAGCGTGATAGGAGATACAACTTTATATGTTTCTACTAAAACTAAGAGTGAAAATACAAAGCAAAGTAATAAACAGAGTAATTCTAATCCCCCTCGTAATAAGACTTTAGAAAGGGTAAAAAATAAATATATTGGTAAACATTGAAAGTTTATCTTTTTTTGTGTACAATTATAGTAATAATAGGAGGTATTTATATGCAGTGTGTGAAAATAGCTGGTGCAAAGAAGTTAAAAGTAGAAGAAATGGAAATGCCAGAGAGAAGTAGAAGTGATGTAATCATTAAAGTTAATTCGTGTGGTATTTGTGGTTCTGATATTCATTATTTTGTTAGTGGTGAGCCTAAGGGATTAGTAATGGGACATGAATTTGCTGGTGAAGTTTTAGATCCAGGAGATAGAAATGACTTAAAGATAGGACAAAGGGTTACAGGATTACCTATTTCTCCTTGTCTTAAATGTGATGCTTGTAAGAGTGGTAATCCACAATACTGTCGTTCAACATGGACTGATGCTTTAGGGCTTTCTTTAACAAGACCTGGAGCATATAGTGAATATATTAAGTGTCGTGGTGATATGGTACGTAAAATTCCTGATAGTATTAGTGATGATGAAGCAGCAATGGTTGAGCCCTCAGCAGTTAGCTTACACGCTATTAATTTAGCGGATATCAAAGTAGGTAATAGTGTCTTAATAATAGGTGGCGGAATCATTGGACTTATGGCTAGTGAATTTGCAAAATTAAATGGTGCGAGTAACGTTGCTTTACTTGAAACAAATGAAAAGAGAGGTAAAAAATCTTTAAAATTTGGTAAAGTAGATAAATTTTATGATGCAAAAGACCCTAAAGTTATTCCTTCATTAGTACAAAAAAATGGCGGCTTTGATGTTGTAATTGAATGTTGTGGTTCTAGTGCTGCGGTTAGTGAGGCTATTATGGCTGTAAAACCAGGAGGTACAATAGTTCTTGTTGGTGTATCTATGGAACCTATTAGTATTCCTAGCGTTATGTCAGTTATGGGTGAAGTAAAAATGCAAGGAGCTATTGCTTATACAGAAAAGGAATTTGATACGTGTATAGATTTAATTTCACAAAAAATAATTAATGTAGTAAAATATATAGATGATAAAGTTCCATTAAGTGAAGCTCAACACTCTTTTGAGAGACTTACAAGCGGTACAGATGATGCAATTAAAATAATTTTAAAACCACAAAAAACTATTAGTGAGTAACTAATAGTTTTTGTTTGATAAGTTTTTGTTGTTTGGTGTTATCCTTTGTTTATGATAATTAAAAATGTATAAAAATATAAATTAAATGTTACAGTCGGATAATGAAGTGTTATAATAAAATCTATAGGAGGTAATTATGAAATATAATCCATTTATAAGATTGCTATGTAGCATTCCTATAATCTTGGTATTTTTATATTTTATACCGTTTGTTGGTGTTTGTCTTATTTTATTAAGATACTTTTTATATAGTGAAAAGAAAAAAATTTTAGTACCAATTATTTTAATGTTAGTAGGATCTTTGATACTTATACCAGGATGTTTATTGGAATTAGCTAAAATGACTAATTTTAATATACCTTCAAAAATTACTAGTATATTTACTGATAGTTTTTATAGTGTTAATCTTATAAATTATAGTAAAAACTTATTTATAGTAGGAATTATATTTCTATTTTTAATTTCTATTTTTAGAGGAATTTTTGATAGGGCTCAGACTTATTTGAAATCATACATTCAGAAAGAAGAAAAAGTTAATAGAGAGATTTCTTCTAAAAATGATTTGATAATGAAAGAAAAGATAGAGGCTGCTAAAAATATGACAGTTGTGTATTGTCCACATTGTGGTGCAGATAATATATTAACTACAAATGTTGGCACTTGTAAGTATTGTCGAAGTAGGTTAGAAGTTAAAAATAAAAATTAATTGTAGTTATCTCCTGATGTACTTATTAATTTATGAAAATGAAGAAAGGATAATCAAAGTTATAATTGATTGTGAGGGATTAAAATGGAATACACAAAAGAAGTAGAAAACATGTGTTATGTTAACAAGGGTACTGATCATGGTCCAGCACCTATACCTGAAGAGGGAAAATGGATTCAAGCAAAAGAAATAAGAGATATTTCTGGTCTTACTCATGGTATTGGATGGTGTGCACCTCAACAGGGAGCGTGTAAGTTAACATTAAATATAAAAAATGGAATAATTGAAGAAGCTTTAGTGGAAACTGTTGGTTGTTCAGGAATGACCCATAGTGCTGCGATGGCTGGAGAAATATTAATTGGAAAAACAATTCTTGAAGCACTTAATACTGATTTGGTATGTGACGCTATTAATACAGCTATGAGAGAGTTGTTTTTACAAATAGTCTATGGAAGAAGCCAATCTGCTTTTTCTGATGGTGGTCTTTCTATTGGAGCTGGTATGGAAGATTTAGGAAAAGGAAAGTGTAGTCAAGTTGGAACAATCTATTCTACTAAGAAAAAAGGACCAAGATATTTAAATTTAACTGAAGGATACATTTTAGAAATGGGTCTTGATAAAGATGATAATATTATTGGTTATAAATATTGTAATACTGGTAAAATGATGGAAAATATTAAAAAGGGTATGGATCCAATGGAAGCTATAGAAAAGTCTTGTGGAACTTATGGTAGATTTGATGAAGCCGTTAAAAAGATAGATCCACGTGAGGAATAGGAGAGTATTATGTTTGAAAATTATGAACAAAGAATAGATGGAATTAATAAAGTTTTAAAAAAGTATGATATTTCTTCATTAGAAGAGGCAAAACAGATTTGTGATGATGCAGGTATTGATGTTTATAACATGGTAAAAGATGTACAGAGAATATGCTTTGAGGATGCTTGCTGGGCATATATTTTGGGAGCTAGTATAGCCTTAAAGAAGAAGGATATGGAAGCGCGTGATGCAGCAAAATCTATTGGAGAAGGATTACAAGCCTTTTGTATTCCTGGTAGTGTTGCGAGTGACAGAAAAGTTGGACTTGGTCATGGTAATTTAGCATCTATGCTTTTGTCTGAAGATACTGATTGTTTTGCTTTCTTGGCAGGACACGAGTCTTTTGCTGCTGCTGAAGGTGCTATCGGTATAGCTAATAATGCTAACAAAGTAAGAAAAAAACCACTTAGAGTAATTTTAAATGGTCTTGGTAAGGATGCGGCTAAAATTATTTCTAGAATTAATGGATTTACTTATGTTCAAACTAAATTTGATTATTACACTGGTGAATTAAAAATTGTTGAAGAAATTCCTTATTCTGATGGAGCTAGATCTAAAGTAAGATGCTATGGAGCTGATGATGTTAGAGAAGGTGTTGCGATTATGCACCATGAAAACGTTGATGTTTCAATTACGGGTAATTCCACTAATCCGACAAGATTCCAACATCCTGTTGCTGGAACTTATAAAAAAGAAAGAATTGAATTAAATAAACCATATTTTTCTGTTGCATCAGGTGGTGGAACGGGTCGTACATTACATCCTGATAATATGGCTGCAGGACCTGCTAGTTATGGTATGACAGATACAATGGGTAGAATGCATTCTGATGCTCAATTTGCTGGTTCAAGTAGTGTTCCTGCTCATGTAGAAATGATGGGATTTATTGGTATGGGTAATAACCCAATGGTAGGTGCAACCGTTTCAATAGCTGTTGCTGTTAGTAAAAGCTTAAATAAATAAATAAATTATTAAGAAATCATAATTTAATTTATGATTTTTTATGTGTAAAAAAATAAAAAATGATGTTGGCAAAATTATATTTGCTAGTTATAATAAGTGTCATAACAGTCATTTTTAAGGAGTAGAAGATGTTTAGAGATAAAAAGATATTAATGAGTAAGATTAGGGTTGGTATTTTAACAAAAAATGCTACATTTGAGGCTAGTAATATAATGTATGATGGAAAAGCTGTAGATGGTTTAAATTATAGAGTTTATAAGACTAATGAACTAAGATATGTAAGAGGAATTATCTTTTTAGTTAATAAAGATAGAAGAGCAATTGACTTAATTAGTGATAAAGAAGAGGAGTATCCTATTATGAATCTTACACCTAATTTATTTGATGAAAGTGTAAGATCAGATAATTATGTAGTTACGGAAAATTATTTTATTGAACCATTATTACAATTAAGTAATTTTCCAGTAGAATTACAACTTGATCAATTAAAACAATTAAAGGCTATACTAACAGATAGAGAAAGATTAGCAAAAATAATTAATAAAGATAAGTTTATTCAATTAAGAAATTTACTTTTAAAGAATCAGTTACTTGGTTATACAAAAGATGATGCTAAAATATTACAACAAAGAATTTTAAAAAAATAGAAAGATAGATCAATGTTGCAAAAAAGATTAAAATGTGATATAATCATAGGCATTAAATGAGGGGGATTTATATGTTGGATTTAGAAGATGAAATAAAAGTGCTTAATTTTTCACCAAGTGTGAATGCTGCGCTATTAAATAAAAAAGTGTTTTTTGTGAAGGATGTTTTAGCTTTAGACAGATCTTTATTAGGATTTAGTAAAACTTTATCAAAAGAAGTAATAGATAAAGTTCATGCTGCAGGTTATAAGTTTTTTTATGAATATGAACCTAGCGAATTTATGGCTTTACAAGCAGAATTAGATGAGAAAGTTAATAATAGAGAAGTTATATATATTGATAACGTTACTATATATGATGTGGGATTTAATGAGAGAATAGTTCATGCTCTAGAAAGAGCGGGAGTAAAAAATTTATATGATCTTTCACAAATGAATTTTTATCAATTGCAACGTATTAGAAATTTAGGTGCTTCTTCATTGGAAAAAGTTATAAATAGAATACATAGTTATGGTATTTTACTTAAGAATGAAAGTATAAAGAATAGAAAACAAATAATAAAAGTAGGTAATGGTGAAGAGTTATTTCAATCTCAAATTAATAACATTGAAATTAAAAACCATGATTTAAATGAAGCAATTAATTATAAGAAGAGTTTATTAGAAAGATATATGAATTTAAAAAAAGAGAATGATAAATTAAATGAAGTAAATGCACAATTAAATCAAAAAATGATTGCAGTATTATTAGAAGAGATGTCTACATATGTTAATGAAGATGAAAGATTGAAAAAATATCATAATCTTAAAAAGAAATAGTTGCTGGTGATTAGGATGAAGAATAATAAGGTAGATAGAATATTAAATAGTATAAGTATAAGTGAGTTAGAAAAAGCAATAAAGTTTCTTGAAGAAGCAAATAAAGAATTGGCACAACAAATTAATTATAAGAAAAAAATAGTTAATGCAGTAGATAAAAAATAGTTATTAAATATCTTTGATATATGTTATGATAATATATGTTAAAGGTATTTTTTTTGGAGGAATTATGCAGAAAGTAAATGGGTTTATAAATAAAAATTTGAATTTAATAATAACTATTTTTATTATCATACAACCAATATTAGATTTAGTTGTATCATTATCTTTAAATGTTTTTCAAGTGGGATTAAATTTAGGGATGATTGTAAGAATGTTTTTTTTAGTCTTTATGAGTTATGTTGTTTTTTTTATAAAAGGGAAAAGAAAATATTTACTTGTCTACTTTTTTATTTTGTTGTTTTATAGTTTAGGATATTTTTTGTCGTTGGATAGTAATTATTTCATGTCTAATTTACATGGACTATTAAGAACATTTTATTTTCCTTTAATGTTAATACTTTTCTTAAATATTAAAGATATTAAGATCGATAATAAGATTTTGGTTATGACAATGTTTATCTATATTATTTTAATTTTTATAGCTGTTGTTACTAATACTGGTTTTAATAGTTATGATATTGCAAAAAAGGGAAGTTTGGGTTGGTTTAATTCTACTAATGAGATTAGTGGTATTATAAGTATTCTTCTTCCTATTACAGTTGCTCAGTTTATGAATAAGAAAAATATAGTTATTAAGGTAGTTTTATCTTTAATTTTTATCTTTGTAATTGGAGAAATTGGAACAAAAACACCAGTACTTTCTTTGCTAATAACTTTTTTAGTGAGTTTTATATATTTCATGATAAGAAGTTTGAAAAAGAAAAATTATAAAATTTTTGCAGGTCTACTTATTATTCTTACCTCTGTTGCAGTTACTTCATTTTTAGTTGTTCCTAAAACCAATTTTTATAAAAATATAATGATTCATGTAAAGTATTTAAAGTTAGATAGTGTAGATGATATTTTCGAAAATGACTATGTTTTTGATCATTTTATATTTAGTCAACGTATTACTTTCTTAAAAAATACATCTAATAGGTATGATAAAGCTTCTTTAAAAAATAAGCTTTTTGGAATCGGTTATGTCAATAAAAATGGTAAGGAGTATAAGGCTATAGAAATGGATTATTATGATGTTTTCTATAATCATGGTATTTTGGGTTTTATTGTTTATTTTAGTGTATATATATATTCTCTTTATTTAGTCTTTAAAAATTTAGTTAAGAAAATTGATTTTAAACAATTGATGGAATATTTAAGCCTTATTTTGGTACTTATTTTGTCTCTACATTCGGGTCATATTATAACAACTCCAGCAGTTTGTATTTATGTTGTTATTATTTTAAAGAAACTTATAAATAATAAAGATAATTTTATGAATGAATAGATTAGTTTTGTTTACATTTTTGAACTTTACGAGTATAATGTTAGTGAGTAGAGTGTTTTACTTTTAGTTCTTTTTTTATAAAAAATTATATAGGAGGTAGGATATGAAGGTAGTTATTTCTGCGGGAGGAACTGGTGGTCATATTTATCCAGCACTTGCTATAATCAATAAGATTAAAGACATAGAACCTAATAGTAGTTTTTTGTATATTGGTACTACAGATAGAATGGAAAAAGATATAATTCCTGAACTTGGTATTCCTTATGTAGGAATAGAAATGAAGGGTATTAATAGAAAAAAAATATTGGATAATGTTAAAGTTTTGTTGATGTATAGAAAAGCTATTAAGAAGGCCAAAGAAGAAATAAAAAAATTTAAGCCTGATGTTGTTTTAGGTGTAGGCGGCTATATTACGGCACCTGTTATTATTGCTGCTCATCAGGCGGGTTATAAGACTGTGATCCATGAGCAAAACTCAATACCAGGAGTTTCTAATAAACATTTGGAAAAATATGTTGATAAGATATTGGTCTCTCTTCCTAAAACGATAGATTATTTTAATAAAGCAAAGACAGTTTATACAGGGAATCCTAGAAGTGAAGAAATTGCTACTATCAGTCCTGTTAATAAATGTGAACTAGGGTTAACACCATCTAAAAAGTTAGTCGTTATAGTTATGGGGTCTTTAGGAAGTGCAACTATAAATCAAAAAGAGTTAGAAATAGTACCAGCATTTAAGGATAAAAAGTATGAAGTTTTGCTTGTAACAGGAGAACGTTATTTTGCGGATTATAAAAATATTGATGTTCCGAGTAATGTAAAGGTTGTTCCATTCCTTAAAAATTTTATTAATGTGTTAAAGAAGACGGATTTGATTGTTTCACGAGCAGGAGCTTCTACTATTGCTGAGGTTACGGCTATAGGTTTGCCATCTATATTGGTACCTTCTCCTTATGTGACAAATAATCACCAATTTAAAAATGCGCAAGAATTAGAGCAGGCTGGAGCAAGTCTTATTTTAGAAGAAAAAGATTTTTCTAAGGAAAGGTTAATACCATTAATTGATGAAGTCTTAAATGATGATGAAAAATATAAAAAGATGGTTCAATGTACCAAAAAATTAGGAGTTTGTGATAGTGCAACTAGGGTATATAATGAAATCAAAAAAGTAGTAGAGGGCAGATAAAATGGATGTTTTTTTAAAGGAAGTTAAGGATCAAAACATTGGTAAGATTGAAGAAGATGTATTTTTATCTAAATACACGACTTATAAAGTTGGCGGGCTTGCTAAATGTGTTATTTATCCTAAGGATATTTCAAAGTTGGTTCAACTTATAAAATTAATAAAGAAGTATAATGTTAAGTATAAAGTTATTGGTAATGGATCTAATCTTTTGTTTAGTGATAAGAGATTTGATGGAGTTATTATAAAACTTAATAATCTTGATAAATTAGAGATAGTTGGTAATAAAATGATAGTGGGGGCAGGGTATTCTTTAATGAAACTTAGTTTAGTAGCAATGAAGAATTCTCTTACTGGGCTTGAATTTGCTGCAGGTATTCCTGGTACTGTAGGTGGCGCTATATTCATGAATGCCGGTGCTTATAAGAGTGATATGGGATATGTGGTAAAGGGAGTTAAGGTTTTAACTGATGAGTTAGAAATTATTAATTTAACTAATAAAGAAATGGATTTTCATTATCGTAGCTCTTTTTTACAAACTCATCCTAATTATATTTGTTTGGAAGCAATTATTTCCCTTTCAAAAGGAGAAAAGAGCGCTATTGAAAAAGTCATGAAAGATAGGAAAAAAAGAAGACTTGAGTCACAACCTTTGGAATATCCAAGTGCAGGTAGTGTTTTTAGAAATCCGTCTGTTGACATGCCTTCTGGCAAGATTATAGAAGAATTAGGTTTAAAAGGATTAACTAAAGGTGGTGCTCAAGTAAGTTTAAAACATGCTAATTTTATTATTAATACTGGTGGAGCTAGTGCTGATGATATAAAAGAATTAATTATGTATGTAAAAAAATCAGTTAAGGATAATAAGAATATTGATTTAAAAGTAGAACAAGAATTTGTAAATTGGGAGTAGAATAGGGTATGACGAAAAAAATAGTCAAAAGAAAAAAACTAAGAGTATTTAGACTATTATTATTGTTATTTGTAATAGCAATAATATCTTTTTTCGTTTATTTATATGTTACGACTAATACGCAGAATATAATTATAAGGGGAAATAATTATATAAGTGATGAAGAAGTACTTCAAGAAACTGATCTTAAAAATTATCCCAGTTTTATTCTAACTATGCCTTCTAAAATTCAAAAAAAATTAGCAAAAAATGAATATATTAAAAGTGTTAAAGTAAGGAGAAAATTCTATCATACTTTTGAAATAACTATTAAGGAATATGATGTTTTATTTAAAAATGATACACTTAATAAGTATGTGTTAGATAATAAAAAAGAAATTATGAGTGATTTAGAATTTAGAGTACCAAGACTAGTTAATTATACTCCTGATAAAAAATATAGTAGTCTTATCGAAAATATGAAAAGTGTTGATAAGAGTATTTTGGGAAAAATATCAGAAATTAGTTATCAACCTAATGAGTTTGATAAAGATAGATTTTTATTATTAATGGATGATGGAAATAGTGTTTATCTTACATTGACTAAATTTGAAATGATAAATTATTATAATGAAGTGCTAGGACAGTTAGAAGGAAGACGTGGTATTTTATATTTAGATAGTGGTAATCACTTTAAGATCATGGAATAAAGATTATGAAAAATGTAAAAAAAATATTATTTTATTTAACAATATTTATATTAATTATTTTATGGCAATTATTATCTGGAAAAACAACGTATGACTATTTCTGGAGTTATGGTTTTAGTCTTAAACTGGCTAATGGATTAGTGGCTTATCGTGATTTTAATATGGTTACAACACCATTTACGCAGATGCTGTTTGCTCTTTTTTTATTTATATTTGGAAAAGGAATTCATATTTATATAATATTTTATTCTTTGATTTTAACTTTAATTTGCTATTTATTAGATGTGTTATATGGTAAAAAGGGTCTTGTAGTTGTGGCTTTAATGTTTATTTCACCTAATATTTTACCAATCTTTATGTCATCATGTAATTATAACTTTTTATTGCTTCTTTTGTTGCTTATACTTATTTTGTGTGAAAGGAAGGACGTTAATCCTTTAATTATTGGAATACTACTGGGTTTAAGTTTTTTTACAAAACAAAATATTGGTATTGTATTTATTCTTGTTGATCTTATTTACTCATTTAGAAAGAAAATATTTTTAAAAAAGTTAGTAGGAATATTTATAGTGTTTTTAATATTTTTTGCTTACTTTATTTTAACAAATTCGTTATATGATTTTTTTGATCAATGCTTTTTGGGATTAGTAAACTTTGAAAAAGAAAATAATTATCATCGAGGAATTTATTTTTATTTGACTTTGATAATATTTGGTGTTTCAATTGTTTATGTTATAAAAAATAAAAGTTTGGAACGCTTTTTATTATTAGCTTATATGTTCATTGCACTTCCACTTTATGATTGTGCTCATTTTTTACTTTCCTTTTATGCTTTTGTATTATTATTTGAAGAACGACGCTTTAAGATATTTAGTAAAGTATCTATTCAAATGATTATTCTTGTTTTTCAATTTATTTTACTTGGAAATATAGTTATAACAAATTTTAAAGAAGAAGCTATCTATCCCAATAATATTAAATATTTAAATTACTTTTATCAACCAAAAGAAGTTATGCAAAAGAATAATCAATTAGCGTCATATTTAAAAAAATATAATACTTCTAATATTGTTATTTTTGATACTAATTCGATGTATTATAAACTAACTAATGACTATAGAAGTTATAAATATTTAGATTTATTAAATAATGGTAATTTTGGTCATTTAGGTAGTATTAATCCAATTAAGGAAATGAGGCAATTAGATAAAAATACTATTTACGTTTTTAATCCAAAATTATATAATGAATATGATAAATATTCTAGAAGTCAATTAGATGTTTATACTCTTGAATATTTTTTACAACATTATAAAAAAGTAGATAGTATTTTGAATTTTGATATTTATATGTCAAGAAGTGAGCTTTAGAGGTGATAAAATGAAGTCTAGTAAAAGTAATGAAGTGAAGCAAAGAGATATGTCAAAGGAGTTTGTAAAAAAAGCCTTGAAATTGTTGCATATTAAAGTAAGTGAGAAAACGGAAAATTTATTTGTACAAATATTTAAATTTGCAATTGTTGGGGTAGTGGCAACTGTTATTGATTTCTTATTTCTTTATATATTTAAGGAATTCTTTAAATTAAATACAATAGTTTCTAATACTTTATCGTTTTTGATTTCGGTAATTTATAATTATATTGCTAGTGTCAAATGGGTTTTTGATGTTAATAAGGAAAAAGATGCTAAAAAACAATTTGTAATGTTTATGATTTTTAGCGCTTTGGGGCTTCTTTTGAATGATTTAATTATGTTTTTATGTGTTGATAAATTAAATATCTATTATATGTTAGCTAAAGTAATTGCGACTATGATAGTAATGGTATTTAATTTTATTACTAGAAAAATGTTTTTAGAGTAGGATGTAATCATAATATTTAATAGGGTGATATATAATGTCTAAGAATAAATATATTCTTCCTTTTAAGGGAGAGTGGTATATAGAATTTGGAGGGGTTACGAAAAAAACTTCTCATTCTTGGGATATAATTTCGCAACGCTATGCTTATGACTTTGAAATAAGAAAAGAGGATAAACCTTATTTTGGAGATTATCATGAGTGTAATAACTTTTATAGTTATAAACAAGAAATTGTTTGTCCCTGTGATGGCGTAGTTGTTGATTTAGTTAATGAATATGATGACACTAGAATTGTTGATGGTAGGAAGGCTATCTGCGATTGTAAAGATGTGAGAGGTAATTACATTTTAATAAAACATGAACATAATGAGTATAGTTTAATTTGTCATGTTCTTTTGAATAGTTTTAAATGTATAATTGGTGACTTTTTACGTGCTGGGGATGTTATTGGTTTAGTAGGAAACTCAGGTAATACTATGGGGCCACATATTCATTATCAGGTACAAGCGGGATATGACTTTTCTACAGCAAGTGGTTTACCAATAAAATTTAAAAACTATAAAATAACAAATAAAAAAATACAAAGAAAATACCTAAGTTGTGGAATGTATGTTAAAACTTGTTAATCTAGAACCCAAAATTAACTAATGGTTATCTAAAAGGATAATCTTTTGTTTTATATTAAACTTATTCTTTTATTTTTAAATTCTTTATAGTATAATTTATATGTAGAGTAGGATGGAAAGGAAGAGATGGAGCTTTGAAGAAGATTTATGCAGGTATTGATATAGGTACTGATAGTGTTAAAATCATCGTGTTAGAAAAAATTAAGGGTGAGTTTCATCTTTTAGCTTCAAGTAAGGTTAAATCTAGAGGAATTAAAAGAAGTGAAGTAGTTGATGTTAGGGAACTTAGTAATTCTGTTAAAATGGCTGTTGATGAAATAGAAGAAAAACTTGATATTAAGTTGAAAAAGATTGTTGCTTGTGTTTCTACTAAGAATTGTATTTTTAATATTGTAAGTGGTAAGAGAGATGTTATTGATCCAAATTGTATTACTGGTGAAGATATTAGTGAAGTTTTTAGAGATGCCATTATGGGACAAGTTAATCAAGATTATGAATTAGTTACAGCTATGCCAATAACTTTCAAGATAGATGGAAATCTTAATGTTAAAGATCCTAAGGGAAGATGTGGTAAAGTACTAGAAACAAAATTAGTAATTACTGAGACTCCCAAAGAGCAACTCTATAAGTTTTTAGCCGTGTTAGATTTATGTGGACTAGAGGTAGTTGATATAGCGTTTGGTACGACAGGAGATTACTTTGCGGTTAGAAATGATAGCTTAGATAATCAAGTTGGGGCTATCATAAATATAGGTGAAGATACTACGAATGTTTCAGTATACAATAAAGGTATTATGATTAAAAATAGTGTTATAAATGTTGGTAGTTATTATGTTGATCATGATTTATCATATATTTATAATATTAGTATGGAAGATGCTAGAGCTTTAAAAGAAAATTTTGTCATTGCGGCAAGTAGATATGCTGATGCAAACGATAAGATTGAACTTAAAACAACAGGTGGTACAAAGTATAATGTTACACAACTTGATGTTTCAAAAGTAGTAGAAGCTAGAATAGAAGAAATATTAAAAGTTTCTAAAAAAGAAATAAAAAACTTAACAAATAGAAAAATAAGTTATATAATCGTAGTAGGTGGACTAAGCGAAATTGCAGGATTTAGTTATGTTTTAGATAGTGTTTTTGGTAATTTAGCTTATGTTTATAACAATAATAAGATAGGTATTAGAAATAATAGCTATACTAGTGTATTTGGACTATTAAAGTATTTTGATAATAAACTTACTCTTCGAGATACAGAGTGTAATATGTTCGAGTTAGAAGATCTAAAAAAAATAATTACAGTAAAAAGTAGGAATGATTCTGTATTAAATAGGATGCTTGGTAGCTTTTTACAAAATAAGGAGGATAAGGTATGATAGGCGAACTAGAGATGGATCAGTTAGCAAAAATTAAAGTTATAGGATTAGGTGGCGGTGGAGGGAATGCCGTTAATAGAATGGTTGAGTCTGGAGTTAAAGGCGTTGAGTTCATTGTTGCTAATACTGATTTACAGGTATTAAAAAATTCTAAGGCAGATGTAAAGATTCAAATAGGGGCTAATCTTACAGATGGACTTGGTGCTGGAGCAAAACCAGAAATAGGAAAAGAGGCTGCTCTTGAGTCTAAAAAAGAATTAGAAGATTCATTATCTGGAGCCGATATGGTTTTTATTACTTGTGGTATGGGTGGTGGAACCGGTACTGGTGCGGCTCCTGTAGTTGCTGAAATAGCTCAAGCATTAGGTGCTTTAACTGTTGCCATTGTTACTAAACCTTTCTCTTTTGAAGGTAAAAAAAGAATGGAAAATGCTCTTAAGGGATTAGAGGAATTAAAGAAACACGTTGATACATTAATTGTAATTCCAAATGATAGATTAAGAGAAATTATTGATAAAACTACTCCAATGCTTCAAGCATTTAAGGAAGTTGATAATGTCCTTCATAGAGGTGTACAATCTATTTCTGATTTGATTGCAGTTGTTGGACTTGTTAACTTGGATTTTGCTGATATTAAATCAGTTATGAAAGATTCTGGTAATGCTATTATTGGAATTGGTATTGGAATGGGCGAGGATAGAGCTATTGAAGCAGCAAAGGATGCAGTTTCTTCTCCACTTCTAGAAACAAGTATAGATGGAGCAACTGATGCTATAATCAATATTACTGGTGGAGTTAACCTTACTTTATTTGAAGCAGAACAAGCTGCTGAGGTTGTTAGAGCTGCATCAGGTAATGATATTAATACAATATTTGGTGCTGTTATCAATGAAAACTTGACTGATGAGGTAATTGTTACTGTTATTGCGACAGGATTTGATAAGAGAGCTCGTCAATTGGCTAAAGAAAAAGAAAGCGTTAAGATTCCTACACCAAGTGATGTAGAAAAAGAAGCTCCTCGTCGTAGAAGCGGAGATACAAGTTATACTTCTACAGATGATAGCACAAGTGATGATGGATTTGAATTACCACCATTCTTACAAAATAGAAATTTTTAAATTAAGAGCAGGGATGCTCTTTTTCTTTTAATTTACAACTTTAACTCTTAATGTTATAATTTCTTTAGATGATAGATAAGTTAAGTTATGTAAAATATCGGTAAAATATCTATGGTATAATTGGAAATAAAAAATTATAATGATATAATTTATTCTAGGGAGTGTTAGTATGGCAAAGAAAAAAAAGAAGAAAGAAAAAAAAGAAACTTTTGATCATAAAGAAGAATTAATTGGTATTGCTTTAATTTTGTGTTCCATACTTGGAATAGGTAAATATGGTATAGTAGGACGTGCGATAGCATCTTTTTCTCTTTTTTTAGTAGGATCTATCTATATGGTATTATTACTTGTTTTTTTAGTTGTTGGATTGTACATGATAGTAAATCGTGAAAAGCCAGATTTGTTTACAACTAAATTAATTGGTATTTATATAGCTGTGATTGGTTTTTTAGTCTTAATGCATAAAGAATTTGTTTCACAAAATGATGGTAATTTGATGCTTATTTTTAAAGAGACTATGAATCAATTAATTGCGTCTTTTAATGGCATTATGAATACAGGAAAGATAGATGATGTTTTTGTTGTAGGCGGTGGAATAGTTGGGGGAGTATTCTCTATTATTTTTGATAAGTTATTCTCGTTTACTGGAATGGAAATTGTTTCTTGTGTCATGATTGGATTAGGTGTGTTATTATTTACTGGTTTTTCTGTATTTGAATTTGTTAAGGAAAAACTTAATACTTCAAAAGAAAAAATGGCAGAAAAAAGAGCTCATAAAAAGGAAGAGAAAGCGAATAATAAAATTAAATCTGATAAAAATTTAGAAGAGACTATGTCACATGTTATTATTAGTAATGGGGAAGATGAAGAAGAACAACCTGATAATAAAAAGGTTATTACATCTATTGCTGAATTAACACATAAGGATGAAGCAAAAGAAAATAATACAGTTAAAGAAATGAGTGTTGTTGAAGATAGTGATAATATGGTAGAGCATGTATCACATAGTGAACAAAATAGGAATTATGTTTTACCACCAATTGATATTTTAGATAAACCTAAGAAGAAAAATAAAGCAACAGATAATAGTATTATTGAAAAAAATATTGTTACTTTGGAACAGGTTTTAAAGGACTTTAAGATTAATGGTAAGGTAGTGGAAGTTCATGTTGGTCCAACTGTTGTTCAGTATGAACTTGAAATAGCAAGCGGTACTAGAGTTAATAAAATTACAAGTATCAATAGGGAAATATCTTTAGCACTTGCTAAAAAGGATGTTAGAATTGAAGCGCCTATTCCGGGAAAGAACACAGTTGGAATAGAGTTCGCAAATGATACTCCAACACCGGTTAGCTTTTATGAAATTATTAGTAGTAAACAGATGCAAAGTAATATGAATAAGAAATTAATGGTTCCACTTGGTAAAAGTATTATGGGTGATATTGGTGTTTGTGAAATTAATAAGATGCCCCATCTTTTAATAGCCGGTACTACTGGTTCTGGTAAGTCTGTTTGTGTTAATGGAATAATTTGTTCAATTTTAATGAGAGCAAAACCAGATGAAGTTAAACTTATGATGGTCGATCCAAAAGTAGTAGAACTTTCTGTTTATAATGGAGTACCTCATTTATTAAGACCAGTTGTTACGGATCCTAAACAAGCATCAATTGCGCTTTCTAAGATGGTCGATGAGATGGAAAGAAGATATCAAGTATTTAGTGAGTCTAAGACTAAGAATATTGAAGGATATAATGATTATATAGATAAAGAAAATGCTAAAATTACAGATATTGAAGCTAAAAAGGATAAAATGCCATATATCGTTATTATTATTGATGAGTTAGCTGATTTAATGATGGTTGCGGCAAAAGAAGTAGAAGATTCAATACTTAGAATTACACAAAAGGCACGTGCTGCCGGAATGCATTTGATAGTTGCAACTCAGCGTCCATCAACTGAAGTAATTACTGGTTTGATTAAAGCAAATATTCCATCACGTATAGCGTTTTCAGTTGGTTCTGGAATAGATTCTAGAACAATTTTGGATCAAACAGGTGCAGAAAACTTATTAGGGAAAGGAGATATGCTTTTCTTACCAATAGGAATGAATTCTCCACTTCGTATTCAAGGTTCATTTATTACAGATGATGAAATAAAACGAATTATAGATTATACAGTTTCTCAACAAAAGGCTCAATATGATGATTCAATGATGAATTTAGAAGTATCTAATTCTGATAAGAGTGCTTCTCAAATAGAAGATATGAATCAGACTGAAGAATATGATGATCCATTATATAATGATATTGTTGAATTTGTTATTAGTACGCAAAAAGCTAGTGCTTCACTTTTACAAAGAAAATTTAAATTAGGTTATAATAGAGCTGCAAGAATTATAGATTTACTTGAAGAACGTGGAATTATTGGACCTTCGAATGGTTCTAAGCCAAGGGAAGTATTGGTAAAATTAGAAGAAAATGTTGATAGCCAACAATAATTTATAAAGACATAATCTTTTATGTCTTTTCTTTTTGCAGCTTTTTCTTTGTTTTTTTTTAATATGTTATAATAATAAACATTTATAGGGGGAATACTATAAAAGAAAAGGCGGTTGAGTAATTATGAAAAAGAAATATCAAATTATTGTTTTTATGCTATCTGTTTTAATATGTGGAGCATTATGTTATGTTCCTAATACATTAGCGTTAACTACCACTAAAAGTCAAAATGAAGATTTAGGAGTTTACTTTGATAATGTTAAATTATTAAGCACTAATGTTAAAAGTAATAATACTATTCCTTTGAAGATTGATGATGGTCAATGCAAATTTACATATGATGTTAATCTTGATGTTCCAGGAGATTACTATCAATTTAGTATTGATGTTGTAAATACTTCTAATGAAGATGTTAAAGTTGATAATATTGTAATGACCGAGTTAAGTGATTCTATGAAGAAGTTTTTGAAATATGAAGTTGTTTATAGTAACAATAAAAAACTTAAACGTGGCGACGTAATTGCAGCAGGAGGCGTTAAAACATTAATTGTTGAAGTAAAGTATAGGGATGATTTGAATCCTATAGATTTACCTCAAAATGATGTTTTCGTTAATTTAGATTTTCAAGTTAATTATGTATCTAATAATTTATAAAGTAGTTAGACTTAGTGTAAAGTTTAACTCTTTTTCTTTTTATAATGATTTTGTAGTGCTATACTAATATTAGAAGTATAAAAGGAGGAAATTAAATTATGCCAACACCACATATAGAAAGTAAAAAGGAAGATATAGCGAAAGTTGTATTAATGCCTGGGGATCCACTTAGAGCGAAAATGATTGCGGAAAAATATTTAGATAACCCAAGGTTAGTAAATTCAGTAAGAAATATTTTAGCTTATACTGGAACTTATAAAGGAAAGGAAGTAACTGTCTTTTCATCTGGAATGGGGAATGCTAGTATAGGAATATATTCATATGAATTATTTAAATTTTATGATGTAGATAAAATAATTAGGATAGGGAGTTGTGGAGCTTATACTAAAAATTTAGATTTGTACAGTTTGATTTTAGTAGACAAATCATACTCTAATTCTGCCTATGATGATATTTTGAATGGAGAAAATGTTCCTTATTCAGAGGGAAGTATAGAATTAAATAATAAAATATTAGAATGCGCTGATGCTAGAGGTGATCAAATATTATTTGGTAATATTTATTGTACGGATGTTTTTTATAGTGAATTGGAGAATCCGACAAGATTATATAATGATCACAAATGTTTAGGTGTAGAAATGGAAAGTTTTGCTTTGTTTTTAAATGCTAAAAAATTAAATAAGAAAGCTGCTTGTATTCTAACAGTATCAGATAATTTAATAACTGGTGCTGAAGCAACAAGTGAAGAAAGACAAAATTCTTTTACAAAAATGATTACACTAGCTCTTGATTCTATTTTATAAAATACTTTAAAATTGTTCATACTAAAAAGAGAGGTGAAATGATGGAATATAAAGTAAAAGATTTAGGGAGTTATAAACTACATTTAATTAAAAATGATAAGTTTAAAACAATAAGAACTAAAGTTTTTTTCAATGCTCCAGTAAAAAAGAAAGAGATTACTATTCGTAATTTTTTAGCGGCTATGCTAATGGCAACAAACGAAAAATACAAGACTAGAAGAGATATAGCTTTAAAGTGTCAAGATTTGTATTCATGTAATATTGGTTATAATATATCTAGATTTGGTAATTATAGTAATTTATGTTTTTCTTTAAATGTTTTAGAAGACAAATATAGTGAAGATGGCAATTTAGAGGAGGCATTAAGATTTTTTAGTGATATTATTTATAAACCTAATGTTTCTTCTAATATGTTTGATGAAAAGGTTTTTCAAATTGTTAAAAGTGATGCGTTGATTTCTCTTAGTAGTCTAAAAGAAAACGGAGATAATTATAGTCTCATCAGAATGTTAGAGGAAATGGATAGTAGTAGTCCTTTATCTTATCGAGCAGCTGGTTATTTAGAAGATTTAGAACAGATTACTCCAACTATTCTTTATGATTATTACAAAAATATGATAGACCGGGATATTATGGATATTTTTGTAATTGGTAATATAGATTTTAAAGAAATAGAAGATATAATAAGAGCTAATTTTCCAACTAAAATATTCAAAAAGATTACGATACCTTGTCGTTTAGAAGAAAAGAATAGTCGTAGTAAAAAACTTATTAAGTTTGAAGAAAACGATTCTAATCAATCAAAACTTGCAGTTGGATGTAGGTTAGTTGGTTTGACGGATTATGAAAGAAATTATGCCTTAACTATTTATAATATAATTTTAGGTGGCGGAACTGATTCAAAGTTATTTAAAGAAGTAAGAGAGGCACATTCAATGGCTTATTATATTTCTTCAGTTGTTAATAAGTTAGATAATATAATGCTTATAAGAGCGGGTATTACAAGAGATAACTTTGATTCTGTTGTTAAACTTATAGAGCAGGAAATGAATCAAATGAAGAAGGGTAAATTCCTTGATGATGATATAGCTAAGGCTAAACAAATATATCTTAGTGCAATAGATGAAATAGAAGAAAGTCAAAGTGATATTATTGATTCTTATTATATGATGGATTTACTTGGTGTAGATGACATTGAGACAAAGAAGAAAAAAATGATGCTAGTAAGTCGTGATGATATTATAAAAGTTAGTAAAAAGGTTTTCATAGATACAATATATATGTTAGAAGGTGTCAAAGAATGAAAAAGGATACATTGAGTGGTTTAGATATAGACTTATATAGTGAGAAATTTTCCAATGGGTTTGAAGTGTATTTGGTACCTCTTAAAAATATGAAACGGTATTATGCAACTTATGCGACAAAATATGGTTCTTTAATTACTGAATTTTGTCCTAATGGTAGTCGTAAAAATGTGAAAGTTCCTAATGGTATTGCTCATTTTTTAGAACATAAAATGTTTGAACAAGAAAGTGGAATTGATCCATTTAGTTTTTATAGTCAAAGTGGATGTTACGTAAACGCTTCTACTGGATTTGAAAGTACTAGATATATTTGCTCTGGTAACACTAAGTTTAGAGAAAATTTAGATTATTTACTGAATTTTGTGAATAGTCCGTATTTTACAGATGAAAATGTGGAAAAAGAAAAAGGAATTATTATTGAAGAAGTAAACATGTATAAGGACATGGTTGATAGTGCCATCGATGATACTACAAGAAAATGTATTTTTCAAAAAGATCACCACAAATATGATATTGGTGGAGAAGTAGACGAGGTTAAAAGTATAACTAAAGAAGATTTATATTCTTGTTATGACAATTTTTATCAACCAAACAATATGTTTATTTTAATAGTAGGAAATTTTAGTGTTGAAACGGCATTAGATGTTATTCGAGAAAGAGTAGAAAATAGAGAAAATAAATATAAAGTGTTACCAAAAATAAAAAAAGAAAAAGAACCATATGCTGTTGCGAAAAGATGTGAAGTAGTTAAATTTAATATTGATGTTAGTAAATTAACTTATTCTTTTAAAATGAAGAAAAAGGATTTTAATATTCAGGATGATTATATTTTAGATTTATATTTAGCTATACTTTTAAAAATACTTTTTGGCAGCACTTCTATTTTTAGTGAGAAGGCAAAGATGCAAGACTTATATTCTGAATTTTATTATAATTTTGATAGTACAGATGATTATTTTATTTTAAATTTTTATGGTGAATCTAAAAAACAAAATGAGTTATTATCTTTTATTAAAGAAACATTATTTAATAGAGAAAATATAATCAATGAAGATGACTTTATTAGAAGTAAAAAAGTAATGATTGCGAATAAAATAAAGGCTAGTTGTTATATTGATGCGGTTGGAGATTCTTTATATGAGGATTTAATTAATTATAATAAAATTATTACTAATAAGGTAGATTTAATTAGACAACTTAAATATGAGAATCTTTTAAAGGTTAGTAATAATCTTGATTTAAGTAATAATAGTATTGTGTGCTATGTACCGAAAGATGATAATTTTGAAATAAAAAATTAAAAAGTTAGGGTGTCCTAACTTTTTTTGTTTTCAATAATTGACTTTATTTCGTCGAATGACAAATTAGTAACTTCAGAAATAGTCTTAATATCTATTTGCATTTTTAACATATTTAAAGCAATTTCTTTGGTGGTCTCTTTCTTACCTAAGTTATAACCTTCATTATAGCTTTCATCATGATAAGAATTATTTAACTTTTTTTGAATAACTTCGTTATCATAAAGTCCACCAAAATACTTATCTTTGTTTAGTTTTTCTAATTCATCCACGATATTTAAAGCTTCCTTGTCGGTACCAGCTAATGCTTTCATTTCAGTAAAACTTTTAGCGGTAAACATTAAAAGACGATAGTCTTTATTTCCAAGGTTAGTATAACATGAATGTTTAAAACTTTCTAGGTATATTTCATGAATTTTGATATCATCTAAATAAACATTATGTTTAGTATCCGCTAACTTGAAAGTAACATTTGTAATGTGTTTATCAGTAGGGCATAAAGAGTTATTAAAGTTGATTTGGGTAATATATTTTATCTTAAATTTATCACCACTAGTATATGTAGAAGAAGCTAGAGAATATAAATAATTTCTATTTTTTAAAGAAGTAGGATTGTAATAATTTCTACTAATAAACTGATTCATTTCAATATTTATGATACTATCATCTTTTTTTAGTAAAATGTCAAGTCAATAATCTTTTTTATTATTACCACTATTAATTTCATTATCAATAAGAGTATAACCATTAATATCAATACCTGTTACATCTAGGATAGTTTCCCTAAAAAATGGTTTGTTTTCTTCCTTCTTAAATAAGTACTTAAAAGTAGTATCACTAAGAAGAGAAAAAAATTTCTTATGATTATTGTCCTTCATAGAACCTCCTTTCATGAGCACTCTAGCAGGAAAAACTATACTTGTAAAAGAGCCAATTAGAAAAATTTAGTCTGAAAAGATGCTTAAATAGGTTGATTTTAATAATTTAAATAGTCATTTTTTCTTTGCCTTTAGTTAGAATATGTATAAATTGGTAAAAATTTTAGTATTAATTTAGTACTTTTTCTTTTTATATAAAAGTGTTAAACTAATGTTAGATTATAGTAGAGGAGAAATGATATGAACGGGTTACAAACTGAAGAATCAGGTAAGAAGAGTTTTTCTTTTAAACCATTTTTAATTATAGGAGGAATATTATTAGTTTTAATTGTAGTAATATTTTTGGTAATTATTCTTGTAAGAAATATTAATACTAAAAAAGATAAGAAAACAACAGATGATGATAATATTGTTAGTTTGAATAGTGAACTTGATGGAACATATAGTTTCGCTAAAGAGGGGGATTATATTGTTGCTTTAAAGAAGAATGGATATAATAGGCGTATTTATAATTTATCGCAGGGAACTGGTAATTTGGGAGACTTTATAGATTATACTTATTATGATAAGAAACTTTATTTCCTATTTGGAAATAATAATATTTATTCTATTTCTTTAAATGAAGGTAATGGAGTTTATGAATTGGAAGAGGAATATACTTATACACCTGTTTTATGTAGTGATAACTCTAGTGGTCTTACTTCTAATATTTTGGTTACAGATAAAATCATTTACTTTAACAATTCAGGTTGTGGAATAAGTGGCTTTAACTATAAGAAAAAGGGAAAACAGGTTAATGTTAGTACATTTAATTCTAATAAGTATTCTAGTATTACGCATAGTGATGCTGTAAAAAAGTTATTTTATCAGGCTGATAATTCCTTATATGCAGTAAATGAGGCTAATGGGGAAATAACTAAGGTTTTAGATAATGTTAACGGTAGTATAAATCTTTCAATTACTGATAATGTTTTGTTATATGCATCAACTTCTGATAATAAAAATTATACATATTATGGATATAATATTGTAAATGGTAATAATGGAGAGATTGTAAGTAATGTTAAAAAATTAGTTATTTCTAATAAAAAATATTACTATTATACTGATAACTATGTTTATGTAAATGATAATGGTAAAGTAAAAGAAATTTATAAATCACGTTATAATGTTTTGTCTGATATGGAGTTAATAAACAACAACACACTACAAGTAGTTGATACATCTACGGCATTAGACAAAAAAGAAAAAATAGTTAATATTGATTTAAGTGATAAAAATTATAAGAGTAGTGTAGTTGATCAAAAATATAGTTTAATTAGAATAATTCAGTAGTAGAGGTTTTGTATGAAGTTAAAGTATAGTAATTATTTTTTAGTTATAATAATGTTATGTGGAGATGGTGTTTATTTTAGTAGGGCGTTGGTAGAAGAAAACAATAATATGATACTTACTTGCTTAGCATTACCTCTTGTGCTTTTAATTCCGTTTATTCTTAGAAAATTAAAAGTTTTGAACTTAAATCCAAATGCTTTATTTGTCTATAATTTATTTATGTTTTTTGCGGACTTTTTAGGGTGTGTTGTAGGACTTTATAATAAAACGACTTATTATGATGTTGTTATGCATTTTGTATCTGGTTTTTCTACGGCTTTACTTGGAATGGTTTTATATAATTATCTTGCCAAAAAAGAGAAGGATAATAAAATACTAAAATACACATATATCGTAGGATTTTGTATGGCAATAGCTGCTTTTTGGGAGATATTTGAGTTTTTTGGAGATAATACCTTAGGAATGAATTTACAACATAGCATAGATACCGGTGTAAGAGATACAATGGAAGATATTATCTGTGCAGTTATGGGAATGTTTACTTATCTAGGTGTATTTACTTTAAGTAGATCAACTTCTTCGTTTCATAAGTTTATAGAAAAGATTTCTGTTAACTAAAAAAGAATTGAGTAATTTCAATTCTTTTTTTGTAATTTATTGATATAGTTCTTGCTTTATCAATTCTAAGTTTTTGTTCATTAGTGATATATAATCTTCTTTATCATCACGTTCTTTATCTGTAATATTATCTATTTTGTGAAGTTCTGTTATTTTAAGATTAGGATATTCTGTTATAAGACTTTCAATTCTAGTACTATTTTTATCATCCTTAAATTTATAAATATAGTTGATTTGTCCACTATCTATTAATGTTTTTACATCATTATAAGTTTTGTCCATAGCATCATCATCTAAGACAATAACTGTTAAACCAAATTTTTCTAGATATTTTAAGTTATTATTGTTAACGATAAGCGTTTTTTTCTTCGCATTTTCTATACTTAGTCGATAATCGGCATCAAGTTCTGAAAGACTAACTTTTAATTTCTCATAGTTTTCCTTGATTTCTTTTTTTAAATAACTACTAGATATATATTCATTTAATCCTAGTTCTACATTTTTAGCCATCATTAGAAGATAAGAAGGATTAAGCCATAGTTCTTCGATGCTATTTTGCGTTTCTAAGACGTATGAGGTATCAATTATTTTAAGACCTCCATTAATGTCTAATAAGTCAACTGCGATTTTTCTTTCCTTTTCAATTAATCCAGTGTAAACGAAAAGAGCTTTTTTGCTGATATCTTTTTTTCTTTTATTAGTAATTTTATAATTATCTATATCAACACCATCAGGATATATGGAACTAATATTAGAATGTTTTCCATATAACTGTGATACTATATACTCATTAGGATAATTTGTAACTATAATATCAATATCCTCCATATCATCTTGGCGACAACCAGTAACTGACAACAATATAAATATTGAGAGAAGACATAATAAAATTTTCTTATTTGATATTTTCATTTTTTTTCCTTTCTTAGAGGTACGGGGTCATATCCCGTTTTTCCAAAAGGATTACACCTTAGAATTCTTTTTATGGAAAGAAAGCTCCCTTTAATAGCACCAAATTTTTCAATAGCTATTTTGGCATATTCCGAGCAAGTAGGAGTGAACCTGCAAGCACTATGAAAGCTTCCGGGTATTTTTTGATAACAATTAATAAAAAAAATTAATACCCTTTTCATAAAACCTCCTAGTCTTATTTTACTAAAAATATTGGTATCTTTCAATATCGATTTTTAACTTGTAATAAAAATATTTATTCTTTTCATAAAATAGAAAATGATATATAATGAAAATGG
>ERZ827478.193-NODE-193-length-70422-cov-9.416616_pt1 | contig 70422 bp, 68 predicted proteins | sample MGYA00519705_ERZ827478 | MGnify/ENA primary metagenome ERZ827478 (study PRJEB31778, sample SAMEA3449318) | human gut metagenome | biome: human gut; feature: human-associated habitat; material: faeces | place: United Kingdom | collected 2010/2012 ...
AGTTCTTGTAATTGGATTGTTCATGTCTCCAACAGTTCTATACTTTATAATATTACCAATTCTTGAAGAAATTTATAATGTTTTAGGATTAAAGAAAGGTGATAAATACGCAAATATGCTTATGATGGGCTTAGTATTCTGTACAAGCTTATCTTCTGGTATGACACCAATAGCACACGTATTCCCTGTTCTTTCAATGGGAGTATTTAAATCATTAACTGGATCAAGCATAAGCTATGGTCAATACATGCTTTACGCGATTCCAACAGGAATTATAATATTTGCATTAATGATGCTTGTATTTAAATTCTTAATGAGACCAAATACAAAGAAAATAAATCTAAAATCATCTCAATTCGATAAGATGAAAAAAGAAATTCCAAGTGCAACACAAGGAGAAAAAATTATTCTTGGAACATTTATTTTAGTAGTTGCATTATGGGTTCTTCCAAGTTTATTGAAAACAAGCTCAGTAAAATGGATTGCTAGTGCATTTACTTGGATTAGCAAATTTGGTACAGCAATGCCACCATTATTTGGAATTATCGTTTTATCAATTTTGAAACATGAAGGAAAACCATTAATAAACATTAATGAAGCAATGACAAAAGGTGTATCTTGGCCAAGTATTATAATGGCATCTGCAACATTAGCTTTAGGTGCTGCCATGACTAACAAAGCAATAGGATTAACAACATTCTTATCAGGCTCTATTGCTCCAATTACAACTGGATTATCACCTGTACTACTAATTTTATTGTTCTCATTGTGGGCTGGATTACAATCAAATGTATCTTCTCACATGGTTACAGCACAATTAGTTCCAACACTTGCTGTTCCAGTAGCGTTAGCTTCTGGTGGTGCATTAAGCGCTGCAGCTATTACAGCCGTTATTGGTTTAATCGCTGCAACAGGATCTGCTGCTCCACCTGCAATGCCTTACGTTGCAGTAGCTGGTTCATCAGGTTGGTCTGATTCAACAAGTTTACTAAAATATGGATTCTTAATGATGTTCATAATTATATTAGTTGCAACATTTGTTGGATATCCTCTAGCAAACTTAATAATGCCAATGTAATAAATATATATACTAAATCAAAAATGACTTAATATAAAAACAGTTACTAGATAATGGTTTTCTATAAAAAACTATTATACTGTAATAAAACAACAAGAAGCAATTATACTGAATTAAAATCTCAAATAATATTTGGATTTAGTTCGAATAATTGCTTCTTTTCTTGATTCTTATTGTTGTTTATTTTTTATTATTTATTTTATTGTTTGTTATTTGTTTGTTATTTTTACTTTCAATTTATTTTCATTTTTTTAGTTTTCATATAACTTCTATTTTTCAATTAACTATAAAAATTTTATAAAATATAAAAGCTATAATTTCATTTCTTAGAATTTTTCGTAATGGACTTTCTCTTCATAATAATTGTCGTTTACTTTTCTTGTTTCTGCTGGATACCCCATTGAAATCACACAGAATATCTGGTAATTTTCTGGAACTCCAAGAATTTTCTTTTCCATTCCTGTTTTTTCAAGGTCTGGATATCCTCCAAGCCAGCAAGTTCCTATTCCAAGAGATGTAGCCTCTAATAATATATTCTCTGTAACAGCTCCACAGTCAGCTTCCCAGTATGGAGTTTTTTCATCATCTGCACTTGAGCAAACAACAATTGCAGCATTTGCTTCATTTAGCATGTGCGAATAAATACAGCAATCAGCAAGCTTCTTAAGTGTTTCTTTATTTCTTACTACAATTAAATCATAAGGTTTTAAATTGTGTGCTGATGGAGCATTCATTCCTGCTTTTAAGATTTTTTGCATGTCCTCGTCTGATATTTCTTGTTCCGTGTATTTTCTAATACTTCTTCTCTCATAAATTTCCTTCATAAGATTTTCCTCCTTAACGTTACTTTTTTATATAATATACATTAAATGTGAATTTGTCAATTTAAACCATATTCTTTTTCGGTGATTTCTTGCTTTCTAGTTTGTACAGCAAAATATGTTTAAGCAAGAGCAATTACTTTTTTTCTGCTATCCCCATTTTGTGCTATTAAGTAACAAGCATATCGATTCAACTTGTAATCATTCTGTTCTCTGTATGCTCCTGAGCCTATTTGAACCATTTTACTGACATCAATAAAATGGTCTAATATTAGCAAAACTTTAACATTAAACGTTGCCTTGACAGCAGTTCTGTATAAGAACTGGGTTGATACGCAACTACATAAATAAAAAAAGCTCACATCTGTAAATTTGGCGATTTAGATGTGAGTTTTTATATCTATTCTGCAAAACCACGTTTGTGGATTTGTCATTTCCTATATTTATTATACACAGATATTTAAGAAAAGTCAAATAAAATTTTACACTATCGACATTATCGAAAAATTTTTTGAAATATGTATTGACAAAAGCAGTTAGTTTGTAGTACAATAATTTTGTTAGCCAGTAAAGTACATATATGCAGATGTGGCGGAACTGGTAGACGCACAGGACTTAAAATCCTGCGGTTGAATAAACCGTGCCGGTTCGATTCCGGCCATCTGCACCATAAGAGCACCAAGCTTTTTGTAAGATATGACTTGGTGCTTTTATAATAAAATTGCTAGAATTTTCTAACAAATTTCTAACAATTTGAAATATTTACATTAGTAGATGTATTAGAGTCCAGATCTAATATATCTTTTTTATTGCCATTAAAACTTAATGCATTTTCAATAGCTGTAGCAGATTTGATTTTTGTACTCGAATCTAAATGTGCATATCTTTCTGTTGTTTTAGAACTTGAATGTCCTAACCAATCTTGTATTTCTCTTAGTGATATACCTTTCTTTACAAGCAATGTTCCGACAACTATGCCTTAAATCGTGGAATCTTATTTCTCTTAAATTATTATTTCTTAATATTTGTTTAAATTTATGACTAACATAGTCAGGCTTTCTTAAATTTCCTAACTCATCTAAACAAACATAATCTTTGTATTTTTTATTGTAACTATCTTTAAATATAGACATATAGTATTCTTGCATTTTTCTAGTATATAGTAAAAGTTCTTCAATTTCTTTAAACAAAGGTAAAGTTCTATAACTAGATTTATTTTTTGTTTTGCTCTTAGTAATCATTGTAGTTTTTGTTTCAATATCTTCATTTTCATTTGTAACTGTAACAACTTTATGATTTATTGTAATAGTCTTATTTTCAAAATCTATTGCAGACCACCTAATACCTAAAACCTCACTTCTTCGTAATCCATAGAAAGCAGTTAAATAAACAATTAATTCTAAAGGCGTGTCTTTTACTACTTTGAATAAATTGTTTAATTCATCTTCATTATAATAGTCAGCAATAAATTGTTCTTGTTGTGGTCTACCAACTTTTATAGCTGGATTACTTGGTATTAAATCAGTTTGTACTGCATAATCTAATGCCTTTCTAATATTAGCATGATATTTTACAACTGTATTTCCTTTAAGCCCTTGTGAATATAACCAATTATAAAAATCTAAAATATGCACTGTTTTCAAATCTTCTAGCATTACTGGATTTTTAGTATAATATTCTTTTGTTCTGCCTTTAATTTGTCTTTTATAACCTGTATATGTGGATTCTTCTACTTGATGTTTTATCATATCAAGCCATTTAATCATAAAGTCTGAAAATGATATTTGTACTTTTTTATCTTCTGTTTTGGTAGTTGTAATTGTTTCTAGTTTATTTTTAAATTCATCTCTTATTTGAATAAGTTTCTTTTCAGCTTTTTTCTTACTTTCATTTTCTTTAAATCCTGTAGATACCCATTTCATTTTTCTAATGCCATCAACATAGTAAGTTAATACTGTATAAAAAGTCTTATTCTTAATTGTTAAATATGCTGTAATGTCATACATAAAAAATCTCCTTTCGTATTTTTAAACAGTATTTTTAGTTAAAAAAGCGATAACATTTATCTTAAGTATTCTGTATAGCTTTCCAACTTTAATTGCTTTTATAGTACCTTTTCGTACTAATTCGTATGCTGTTTGTCTGCCAATATTTCCCAGCATTGATCGTAGTCCAGATACATCAACAACATCAGGATAATCAGCAAACATTTCTTGTGTGTAATTGTTGTCTTTCACTTATGTTCCTCCGTTTCTTGTAAAATCAAAATTTTGCATATGTTTAGTAGATTTTTTTAACCATCCTATCTACTTAAGGGAATATTATAGATAGTTTTACTTGCATAGGAATTTCACCTCTCCGCTATCAGCCGAGCGACTCCTCAACATCACGTTAAGCCAAGCCGAAGTATCATTATAGTGTTCTATAATACTGGTGTTATGACACTAATTTTAGTGTATTTTTCAATGTACTTTCATGGTTTTACAATTTTTCGTTGCAAAACTATTGTAATTATGATAGCATTATAGTATAATAATTATAGAATGTCAATAACAAATTATAAAAAAATAAAAATTGTTAACTATAAATTTGGAGGAAGTATTGAAATGAAAGCAAATTTACCAGAAAAAAATTTTTTTGATAGTTTTTATATTTGGTTTAATAAAGAAAAAAGAGAAGAATATTATTCAACTCCTTTATATCTTTATAGTGTAAATAGAAAAGATGATTTTGAAAATAGACTATTAACATTATATTTTGATAAAAGCGAAGTTAAAGGAAGAACTAAAGAAGAACAGGGATTAAAATATCCAGGCAATATGTACTTTCCTTATGCAGAAAGATTTGGAATGTTTTTATTAAGATTTTTAAATGCTAATTTAGAAACATATGAATCAGCTTATGAAACTTTCTTCTTTGCCTATGGATTTGAAATATTAAAAGATATAGATGAAGATTATACTTTTGAATTAAAAGGAAAATATGAAAATGATGAAGTATATTTAAAGCAAATGAAAAAAATATATAATGACCTACAATATAAAATACAAGAAATACAAGAAGAAATGAAAGCATTTGTAAACTATGTATTTAACCTTGATGAACAAGAAGAATTAAAAGAATATACACCTAGTCAAAGATTTGCTGTATATTTAATTAAACATAAAGGACAAGCATACACTTATAATAGAAATGACAATATTATTCAAGATAGCTATTCAAATAAAAATTTAGAATTATCACATTTTAATGATAGGCAATTACTGGATAGTTTTAAGAATAACACAATGCTTGTTTCTATGATAGATACACATCAAAGCAATGACTTATCTGCTATATGCTATGCAGTATTAGAAGAATTAGTAAAAACAATAAATAATCCAATTAAGAAATGTCAAAACTGTGGAATGTACTTTATTCCAAACTCAAGACTTGATGAAATTTATTGTGATTATCCAAAGGCAAATGGCAAAACTTGCAGAGAACAAGGTGCAGTACAAGCTTATAACGAGAGATTAAAACAAAACAAGGCATTAGCAGAATACAGAAGATTGTATCAATTAAAATCTATGGCTGTTGGCAGAAATAAAGATAATAAACAAATGAAAAAAGATTTTGATAAATGGAAAAAAGATGCTAAAGATAGAGTAAATAAATTGAAACATGGAGTTTTAACAGAAGATGAAGTTTATGAGTGGTTAGTAAATAATAAATAGAAGGAGAAATATGTATGGAAATAAAAGATTTAGCAGGGTTGAGCCAACCCTTAACAAAATTTGTAGAAGTAGTATCACAAGGTATTGGAACTTTATATGAACCTACACATATTAAAAGAATGGCAAAATCTAGAGCAAAAGAAATAAAAACAATTTCATCAGCAATAAATGATTCAAACTTACCAATCCAATACTCTAATGGTCCAGTAGGAATAGATACATCTACCAAAGAATTTATGGAGAGAACAGAAAGAAGAATGTTGTTTCTTGAAGCGAAAAAACAGAAAAATATTGAAGATATAATCGCAGGTGCATATGAAAATTTAGAAAATGAGCCAAAAGTATCAGAAGAACCATTACAAGAAGAATGGATTAATAGATTTTTCAATATTGTTGGAGAAGTAAGTAGTGATGAGCTAAAAGTTATTTGGAGCAAAATTCTATCAGAAGAAATAAAACAGCCAGGTAAATGTTCAATTAGAACATTAGAAAATTTAAGAAATATCAGTAGAGAAGAAGCAGAGATATTTAAAAAAATATCTAATTATATAATTGAATATAGAAATGTATATTATTTACCAAACGAAGATGAACTCTTAAAAAGTATAAATATAAATTATGGTGAAATATTAAAATTATCTGAAGCACAAATGATTAATTCTTCTGCAATGGTAAGTGCTACACTTACTTTTGATGAAAATACTAAAGAAAATTATTTAATATATAATAATTATATAGTTATTTGCAAAAAAGAAAATAAATCTGTAGAAAATTTATCTGCATTTAATCTTACTGAAACTGGTATAAATATATTTAAGATACTTTCTACAAATTTTGATAAGGATTATTTTGAAAGTTACCTTAAAATAGTAAAAAAAGATGATATGAAAGTATCATATAGTAAAATAATAAAAAGACATCCTAATGGTCAAATTAGTTATATGAATCCAATGATAGAAGTATAAATAGAAGGAGCGTGATTTTATGCCAAATACTGAAACAAACAGAATTGAAAACAAAGAACAATTAAATGAAGATTTTGAGCAAGAAGTTATTGCCTTTCTTAATTATAAAGAAGGTGGAATAATTTATGTTGGAATAAATAAAAATGGACAAGTTGTTGGAGTTGAAAATACTGACTTAACACAATTACAAATTAAAGATAGAATAAAAAATAATATACAACCTTCTACTTTAGGTTTATTTGATGTAACTGTGGAAACAATAGATAATAAAGAAGTAATAAAAGTTATAATATCAAGTGGAACTGAAAAACCTTATTATTTAAGAAAAAAAGGAAGAACTCCAGAAGGATGTTATATTAGAGTTGGTAGTAGCAAAGAACGAATGACAGAAAGAATGATAGATGATATGTATGCTAGAAGAATCAAGAATACATTAAAAGAAATTGACTCCCCTAGACAAGAGTTAACATTTAATCAATTAAAAATTTATTATGAAGAACATGGATTAAAATTAAATGATAATTTTTTACAAAATCTTGATTTATTAACAAGTGAAGGTAAATACAATTATAATGCATTTTTACTAGCAGATGAAAATACTGTTTCTATAAAACTTGTAAGATATTTAGGAACAAATAAACTTGAATTATTAGAAAATTTAGAGTTTGGAAATCGTTGTTTAATTACTGCTACACAAAGAATATTAGACAGACTTGAAGTTGAAAATACTACATATGCCAAAATAGAATACTTTGGAAGAAAAGAACAAGAAAAAATTGATAGCAAAGCATTAAAAGAAGCTGTTATAAATGCTATAGTACATAATGATTATTCTTATGGAAATTCTCCAATTATAGAATTATACTCTGATAGAATTGAAATAACATCTGCAGGTGGTTTGCCACAAGAATTATCACAAGAAGAATTTTTAGAAGGTGTTACTGCTCCCAGAAACAAAGAACTTATTAGAGTATTTAAAGATGTAGATTTAATTGAAAATATAGGTTCTGGAGTTTTAAGAATTTTAGACGCTTACGATAAAAGTTGTTTTAAATTTATGGATCATTTCTTAAGAGTATCTTTTAAATATAAAGAAAATCCTTTTGAATATGATGATACTGCAAAAACAAAAAGCAGTAAGTTAGGCAGTAAGAAAAGCAGTAAGTTATCAGTAAGTGAACAACAAATATTAGAACTATGTAAAACAGAGAAATCATTAAAAGAAATTACAGAATATTTTGGTTACAAAGATGTATATAAATTTAAGAATAATTATATAAATAAATTATTAGAAAAAAATAAATTAAAAATGACGATTCCAGATAAACCAAAAAGTAGAAATCAAAAATATGTAACAATTTTACAAAAATAATAATTTATGTTATAATAAGTTTATTATAATAATGTTTTAAATTATAAAATATGAGGAGGAAAAGTTATGGAAGATGGAAAAAAATTAAATAAAATGACCATAGATGAATTAGTAGATTTAGTATTGAAAGAACCCCATAGAATGAATGAAATTTTTAGAGGTACGGATGACTTGCAATCACTTTATGAAGCTCTAGAAGCTGAGTTACTTCCAGATAATATAGTTTTTGATGATTCTGAAATGAATAATAATTTAATTATTGAAGAAGCATTAAGAACTTTGTCAAAAGATTATTTACATGATGAACTTGAATATGAAGAAGAGGAAGAACCAGTTATTACACTTGAAGATTTGACAGAAGCTGATATAGAACTTGAAGAATTTTATACAGAGCATCCTGAAATGGATAATAGACCTGATTCACAACTTCCAGAAGGAATGAGTATAGAAGAATATTCAGAGGCAATGGGAGTACATATAAATGAGTTTGGAGAAATCATAAGACCTCAAAAATCTATTGAGCAAAATGATGAACTTGTAGCTTGGTTAAAAGGTGGTAAAACTAGTCCACTAAAAACACGTGAAGAAAAATTATCAAAATTAGAGAAAGAAGCTAAAACAATTTCAGAAGCAGAAGCCTTAATTGATAAACAAACTGAAAAAGAAGGTCAAGATATAGGAGAGTAATATTATGAAAGAAAACACTCAAGATAAATCATTAGTACAAGTTAATGAGAATAGTATATTTTATAAAATAAAAAAGTTTTTTAGAAGCTTATTTTATAGAGCTAATAGTAATGTTGAATCAATTAATGTTACAGAAACAACTACGATTAACAATAATGAAAGTAATAAAAATTCTTTTATGGAAGAAATTAGAAACATTGAAAATGAAGAAACTAAATTGTTAAAACTTCAGAAACAATATCGTAGTGGAGAAATAAAAGAAGAAGAACTTACAGAAGAACAAGTTAATTCTTTATGTGCTTTATATGATAAACAAATTGCAGATTTAAGAAAATCAAATGAAATTAGGAAACAGAGACTTTTAGAATATAGAAGAAAATTACAAACTGATAATTAAGTTAAATGGAGTGATAGTATGAGCTACCACTCTATTTCTTCATATTCTGGCTCTTCCTCATATCTAATTTGCTTTTCTGGATCAAGATAAGTGTCATTTTCTATTTGAAAATCTCTAATAAATTCTTCTTCAGAAGAAACTGAAAACTTCTTACAGACCCAATGTATAAATTTATCTACTGTTTTTTGAAATGTATTTATAACTTTTCGTAAAAAATTATTTTCGTTTTCAAGTTGATAAATTTCATCTTCATATTTGTTTTCAACTTTTTGGATTTCTTCTTTAAGTTTAACAGAATAATCATTTTCCATATTCTCACACTTTTCCTTTAATTCTCTGTTTTCAGACATTATAGCTTTTCTTTCTTTTTCATATTTTGATGCTCTTTCAACAGTATTAACTTGATTTTGTAGTGTTAAATAAAGCAAAGATATTTGTTCTTGTTGTTCTTTAATCATATTATCTCTGGGCTGTACAACTAATTCTTGTATTTTTTCATCTCTATTTCGTACTAATTTCCCAAAACTTTTAACATCAGGAGTTTCTGATATTTCTAATTTAATATCTTTAAGTACTGTTTTAGTATTTTCAAAATTTGTAATTCTCTTATAATCTTCAACGGATAAATGTACTCTTTCACTCGGATTTCCTCTTTCTAAATCGAATCCGTTTGCAGTTATATAGGAGTGAAAAGCATTTTGTAATTGTCTATAACTATCTTTAGCTTTCCAAAATTCACTACAAGCAATTTTATCAATGTTATTACCTTTTTTATCTGTAGTATGAACTACTGGAATAAAAACTAAGTGCATATGTGGGGTTTCCTCATCCATATGCACTTTTGCAGATAAAATATATTGTTCGCCTAAATCCTTGTATTCACAAACGAATTTGTAAGCTGTTTCAAAATATCTTTTAGTTTCATCTTTTCCAATTGTGTCGAAGAAAGTTTTATCAGATGTAATTATATATTCACAAATAATATTACTAACTGTTTTGATTTGACCTTTTAAATTATATTCTTTTCGTATTCTATCAAATTCTTTTTCATAAGTAAATTGAGTGTCTTTTAATGAATAATTCAAATAGGATTTTTCTTTATCAATATTTTTATTAGAATAGTTTTTATTTCTTCTTTCATTATGGCGATAGATACCTTTTAAATTTTCTCTTTTGTATTTTGCATTTCTAATTATTGCATAACTCATATATAAATTCCTCCATTTCTAGCACAGCAAAAAAACACTATGCTGGTTAAATTTTTTCTCTTTTTAAATTGTGTTGTAACACACTACGACACTTTTTTACCCTTATCGGAAAAAGTGTCAGTGTGGTAGGGACACCCTACACCCGTTTTACCTAAATTTGCTTATTGCAATTTAGGTAAAAAATAGCAACACAAAAATTGATAACCAATTTTTATATTGCTATTTTCACAAAAGCATATCTGCTTTTGTGCTTTACTAAAGTCATTACACATTAGCATATAAGCCGTTTAAAAATTCAGGAGAATAATCTCTACCAGAATGTCTCACTGAATTTTTATTAGCCTTATTATTTTTATAAGTATAATTATTATTAGTATTGATAGGTCGGAAATTTTCCGATTCGGTAATCGTAGAATCTCCGTTTATATAATCGTAATTTTTACGATTATGTGAATAATCTATTTTTTGATGTTGTATTTTTGCGACATATATAAGTTTAGGTTTGCTAAAACCTTGTTTCTTTTCATATATTAAATTAACATCTGATAATTGTTTAAATGCTTTAGTAACAGTTTTATCAGATAGATTTAATTTATCTTGTACTTCTTTTCTAGTAAATATCAAATATACATTTCCATTTTCATCATGCCAATTATTCTTAATAGATAATGATAATCTATCTAATAAAAAGCCATATAATAATTTACTATCAGAATTTAATGCATTTTTATATAATGGATTTATAAATAATTCCTGTGGTATTTGATAATATTTATGATTTAAAGTTTCATTAACTTTATAAAAATTAAAATCTTGCATAAATTTTCCTTTCCTTCGCACGACAATCGATTTTGTGGCGAAAAAATAGAACAGGTAATAAAACTATGCCTGTTCGTTTTGAATTTTAAATATGCAAAATTTGATTTTAAATAAATTTAAGATTTTTTAAGAATAAATACTGTTTAAAATTTTCTAACAGATTTCTAACAAAACTTGAAAAAGTTATGTTAGATTTATATAAATTTTCAATAGTTTATGTTACAATAAAAACAAGCGAAATAGTTTGAAATAATAGTGTTTTGAGTACAAAAATAACAGGATTAAAAAGTATTATTCATCACTAACCATTAAAATGATAGAATAACTTAAAATCCTGCGGTTGAATAAACCGTGCCGGTTCGATTCCGGCCATCTGCACCATTAGAACCTCAAGTGTTTCGGAGAACAAATAAGACTAGAATAGTTGATAGAAGTGTATTGATATTGCACTTCTATTTTTTAAATAAAAAAATAGAACCAAATGTTGCTACCAACTTAGTTCATGCTATTCAAGTGACCTCACACTAGAATAACTTAAATTAAATATAGCATTATTATATGTCAAATGAAACTTTTCTATAAACTTTTAGAAAATTTCTTGTTAACTTTATTTTTAAATATTTATATGTTAAAATTGATAAAGAAGAAAAAATTAGTAAGAATAAATTTAAGTATTTGTATGAATGGATGTGAAAAAATGAAAGAGCAAGAAGTTATTTTAAAAAATGTAAATTCATTTGAACCAAAACATATTTTTGAATGTGGACAATGTTTTAGATGGGATAAAAATATAGATGATAGTTATACAGGTGTTGTAAACAAAAGTGTATTAAATGTGAAAAAAATTGGTAATGATATTGTAATTAATGGTATAAGCAATGAAAGTTTAGAAGATATTGTAAATAAGTATTTTGATTTAAATAGAGATTATCAAAAAATTAAAGAATTATTAAAAAATGTAGACAAAGATGTAAAAAAAAGTATTACATATGGAGAAGGAATACGTATTCTTAATCAAGATTTATGGGAAACTACTATATCTTTTATTATTTCGGCTAATAATAATATACCGAGAATTAAAGGAATAATAAAAAAGATATGCCAAAAATACGGAGACAAAATTATTTGGAATAATGAGGAATATTATTCATTTCCAACACCAAAGCAATTATCAAAGGCAAGTGTCCAGGACTTAAGAACTTTAGGATTAGGATTTAGAGATAAAAGAGTATTTGAAACGACACAAATTGTTGTTTCAAATCAGGTCGATTTAAGTAAGCTTATGTGCAAAAAAACTGAAGAAGCAAGAGAAATTCTTCTTACTCTTCCAGGGGTTGGACCTAAGGTTGCAGATTGTATTTTATTATTTTCTGAATTAAAAAGATTAGAAGTTTTTCCAGTTGATGTATGGGTAAGAAGAGTAATGAATGACTTGTATATAAAGATGGAAGATGAAAATAAAGTAAATAAAAAAGAAGTTTTAAATTTAGCTAAAGAAAAATATGGGGATTTAGCTGGACTTGCACAGCAATATTTATTTTATTGGAAACGAGAAGCATAAAAATTAAAGTTTTTAATTTCAAAACCTTTAATATATTTAAGCTTCTTAGTATTTAAAGTATGAGATTTTGAGGAGATAAGAATATATGAGTTTACGACTAGTTTATGGAAGAGCAGGAAAAGGAAAAAGTAGTTTTTTATATAATGAGATAAAAGATAAAATTAATGAAAAGAGTAAAATTTATATTATTACTCCAGAACAATTTTCTTTTACAGCAGAAAAAAAATTAATGGATGCAATTGGCACAGGTGCTGTAATAAATGCTGAGGTTCTTACTTTTAACCGTATGGCATACAGAGTGCTTAAGGAAATTGGAGGAATTAACAAAACAGACCTATCAAAATGTGGAAGAGCAATGCTAATTTATGATATTTTATCTAAAAATAAAAGAAAACTAAAGTATCTAGGTAAATCTGATGAAAATATTGATATGATTGGAACTCAAATAACTGAATTTAAAAAACATGGAGTTTCAGTTGAAGAATTAGAAGAAGCAAAAAATAATGCGGAAAATAAATATCTTAAATGTAAAATGGAGGATATGTTTTTAGTATACAATGAGTTTCAAAATAGAATTATAGATAAGTTTATTGATGAAACAGATAGATTAAGCATGTTAGCTAATAAAATTGATGAAACAGAAGAATTTAATAATTCTCTTATTTATATAGATGAATTTGTAGGTTTTACAAAACAAGAATATGATATTATAAGAAAACTTTTAAAAGTGGCAAAAATGGTAAGTATAACAATATGTGCAGATAATTTAGAGAAAATAAAAAATCCTGATACAGATATTTTTTATTCAAATAAGCAAACGGCGCAAAAAATAATAAGTCTTGCAAAAGATGAAAAGATTAAAATTGAAAATGAAATTAAAATTGATAGTAAAAATGCCAGATTTAAGGTTGAAGAACTTAAACATATAGAAGAAAATTTATATAATATTCCTCTTAAAAAATATGAAAAAGATGTAGAAAATGTAAAACTTTTTTTAGCTAATAATCCATATTCTGAAATAGAGCACCTTGCAATTCAAATTGTAAAATTGGTTCGTAATGAAAAATATAGATACAAAGATATTTCTATAATTACAAAAAATTTAGATACATACTCTAATTTATGCAAAGCAATTTTTCATAAGTATGATATACCTATTTTCATTGATGAAAAAAAGGACTTAAATAATAATATTTTAATCCAATATATTCTTTCAATATTAGAGATTTTCTCAAAAAATTGGTCACATGAATCTGTATTTAATTATATAAAAACAGGCTTATTAGATATTGACGAGCAGGAAATTTACAAATTAGAGAATTATTGTTTAAGATGGGAAATTAAACAGAATAAATGGTATGGTCCTGACTGGAATTATACAGATGATACAAAAAAAACAGATGACTTAAAAAGAATAAATGAACTTAAAAATACAATTGTAAACCCATTAATGGAATTAAAAAATGAAATAAATAAATCAAAAGATGTAACGACTATAACAAAATGTTTATATGATTTCCTTATAAAAATGGAGATAGATAAAAAAATAGAAAATAAAATAGAAAGACTTGCTGAAAATAATATGACTGAAATAGCAATGGAGTATGAAACTAGTTGGAAGGTTTTGGTTTCAGTTTTAGATGAAATTGTTTTAATTTTTGGAGGAGATAAAGTTACATTTGAACAATATAAACAAATTATGAAAATTGGTTTTAAAAATAGTGGGCTTGGAAAAATACCTGCATCACAAGATCAAGTAATTATAGGAGATGTAGAACGTTCTAAAACACATAAAGTAAAAGCCATTTTTATGATTGGGTTGAATGATCGGAGTATTCCCAAGTGTAAATAAAGATGAAGGTTTTTTCAATGATAAAGATAGAGAGTACTTTAAAGAACAGAAAATAGAGCTTGCTAAAGGTACACTGGAAAATTTATATGAAGAAAATTTCAATATTTATAAAGCATTTACAACAGCAGAAGACAAACTTTATTTATCTTATGCATCGTCAGATTCAGAAGGTAAATCTTTAAGGTCATCAATTTTTATTAGTAAAATAAAAAAGATGTTTCCTAAAATTTCTATGGAAAGTGATATTATCGAAAGAAAATCAGAGGTGCTAAATGAAAATACTACATTTGAAGAGTTATTAACAAAATTAAGAGATTTTAAAGATGGAATAGAGATTGAGAATAAATGGTTTTTATTATATGATTACTTTAGCAAAAACAATTTATGGAAAGATAAATTAGAAAATGCATTAAATGGAATTTATTTCACAAATAACCCAAAACAAATAAATGATAAAGTAATAGATGATTTATACGGAAGAGTTTTAAATTCAAGTGTATCAAGGTTAGAGCAATACAGAGCGTGCCCATTTTCTTATTATTTAAAATATGGTTTAAAAATAAAAGAAACTAAGAGTTTACAGGTAAATGCAATAGATACTGGATCATTTATGCATGATGTAATAGATGAATTCTTTAATACAATAGATGTTAGAGATATTAATATTAAAAAAATAGAATTTGATGAAATGAAAAATATTTTGGAAGAAATTATAAATGAAAAATTACATTTAAATAGAAATTATATTTTTTCAAGTACTCCTAAATATAAGGTATTAGCTCAAAGATTAAAAAGAGTAATAACTAAATCAATGTGGTATATAATCGAGAGCTTAAAATATAGTAATTTTGATGTCCTTGGAAATGAAATAGAGTTTAAAGAGGGAAAAAAATATCCACCTATTAATGTTTTATTAGATAATGGGAAAGAAGTGAAAATTACAGGAAAAATTGATAGAATTGATATTGCTAAGCTAAATGGTAAGAATTATATTAGAATTATTGATTATAAATCTTCTACAAAAAATATAGACTTAAATGAAGTTTATGAAGGACTTCAAATTCAATTATTAACATATTTAGATGCAAGTTGTCAAAAAGAAAATTTTGATCCGGCAGGTGTTTTATATTTTAATTTAATTGATCCAGTTATAAAAGCTAGCAAAAATATGACAGAAGAAGAAATAGAAAAGGAAATTAGAAAAAAGTTTAAAATGCAGGGTTTAATTTTGGCTGATGCAGAAGTTGTTAAAAGTATGGACAAAGAGCTTGAAGCTGGTGCTTCAACCAGAATTCCGGCATATTTAGATAAAGAAGGAAATTTAAGTTCTTCTAGATCAAATGCTGTTACAAAAACACAATTTGAATATTTACAAAAATATATGAACAAAATAATTAAACAGATTTCAGAAGAAATATTAAGTGGTAATATTTCTCTTAAGCCATATTATAATTTAAGAAACAAGCAAACTCCTTGCCAGTATTGTGAATATAAAACCGTTTGTAATTTTAATAGAAGCGGATGTAAGAATGAATATAGGTACATAGGTAATTATAATAAGGAGTTTTTATTAGAAAAAATTAAAAATGATGTTAATTCTATGGAAAAATAATAAATATAAAATTATTAAAAATAAGATATATTAATCATTGTAAATAAAGTTAAGCTGTAGGATAAAGCAGTATAAGAATGAGTAGAAAAGAGGAACATATGAGAAATAGTTTTTTAGAAGTGAATTTAAATAATGTTTCATACAATATACAACAGATAAAAAAATTTGTTGGAGATAATGTTACTGTGATGCCTGTTATAAAAGCAAATGCATATGGGCTCGGAGCAGAAAAATTAAAAAATATTCTAGAAAAAGAAAAGATAAGTAAAGTTGCTGTTGCGATTGTGGATGAAGCTATAAAACTAAGAAAAGCCAAATTTAATATGGATATAATAGTACTAAATGAGTTACTTGAAGATGAAACAGAACAAATTGTAGATTATGGCTTAACTGCGGGAGTTTCTGTATTCAAAATAGCAGAAAAAATCAATGAGTATTCAAAGAAAAAAGGGGTTATTACTAAAATTCATATAGAAATTGATACTGGAATGGGAAGAGTTGGACTGAAAATACAAGAAGTACTTTCGTTTGTAAAGAATATAACTAGTAAATTAACAAATTTAGAAATAGAAGGAATTTATACTCATCTATCTTCAGCTGATAGTAGTACAGCTTTTACAAAACAGCAAATAAGTAAATTTGAAACTGTTAGAAAACAATTAGTAGAAAGTGGCTTTAAATTTAAATATTATCATATTTCAGCAAGTGGAGGAATATTAAAATATCCAGAAGCACATTATAATATGGTAAGACCAGGTATTATTATTTATGGATATTTACCAAATGAAAATATGAAGGATATTATAGATTTGAAACCAACTACAAAATTAAAATCTAGCATAGTTTTTATAAAAGATGTAGAAAAAGGCGAGCCTATTAGTTATGGAAGAACATATATAACAAGTAAGAAAACCAAAGTTGCAACTATACCAATTGGATATGCAGATGGAGTTAGAAGAGGCCTTTCAAATAAAGGAAATGTTATTATTCACGGTAAGCTTGCACCAATTATAGGAAATATTTGCATGGACAATTTTATGGTAGATATAACAGACATTCCAGATGCTAAGATAGGTGACGAAGTTATTTTATGGGATAATGATAAGATTAAAATAGAGGATATTGCAGATGTTTGTGGTACTATAAATTACGAAATTTTATGTGGAGTGCAAAATAGAATTCCAAGAAAGTATATAATTTAATTTTTAATATTTAGGAGGATTTATGCAAGATTTATCTAACGAAAATGTAATTCACCAAAAAAGCGGTGAAATTGAATATTTACAATTTAAAAAATTATTACAATATAAAGAAAAAGTAGTACATTGTTTTACATTAAAGCCACTAGACTTTGGAGGTATTTTAAATTACTATGATAATAAAAAAATGTTTTCAGAGAATTATAAAAAAATATCAGAAAAACTAAAATTAGATAGTAATAATATAGTAAGACCATTGCAAACACATACAAATTGTGTTAAAAATATATATAATGAAAAAGGAATTTTTATAGATAAATTACAAAATGTTGATGGATTAATTACAGACCAAAAAGAGGAAATATTATCTTTAGTTTTTGCTGATTGCACACCAATTCTGCTTTATGATCCAGTTAAAAATGTTATAGGAAATGTTCATTCTGGATGGAAAGGGACTGTAAGTAAAATTGGAAAAATTGCATGTCAAAAAATGATTAATGATTATAAATGTAAGCCAGAAGATATTATTTGTTGTATTGGTCCAACTATTAGAAGTTGTCATTTTGAAGTAGATGAAGATGTGAAAAATTTATTTAAAGATGCCTTTGGAAATATAAATATTTTTCATTTAGGAGAAATAAAACAAGGAAAACAGAAGTATTTTATTGATACTGTATTAGCCAATATAACAATGATGAAAGAATTAGGACTAAAAGACGAAAATATTATAGATAGTGGAATTTGTAGTGTTTGTCAAAATAAGTTTATCCACTCATACAGAGCAGAAAAAGAGTTAGCTGGAAGAAATACAGCATTGATTAGTTTGATTTAGTAATTTTTAGGAGGAATAAATGTACGACAATTGGGAGAAATTAGAAGAATCAATTAGAGATTGCAAGAAATGTAAATTAAGTATAAATAGAACTAATATAGTTTTTGGACAAGGTAATAAAAATGCTGATGTAATGTTTATTGGTGAGGGACCTGGTGCTGATGAAGATATGAAAGCACTTCCATTTGTTGGTAAAGCTCGGACAACTTATGAATAAAGCATTTGAAGGATTAGGAATAAATAGAGAAAATGTTTATATTGCGAATGTTGTAAAATGTAGACCTCCTGCAAATCGTGTTCCAGAAGAAGATGAAGCGGCATGTTGTTTGAATTATTTAAGAAACCAAGTGATTTTAATTAAACCCAAAATTATTGTTTTATTGGGAAGTACAGCATTAAAAAATATATTGGGAAAAGAAATGGGAATAACAGCATGTAGAGGAAAATGGGTAGAAAAAAAAGGAATTTTTTATATGCCAACATGGCATCCAGCAGCACTTTTAAGAGATGAAAATAAAAAAATCGAATTTTGGCTTGACCTTAAAGAAGTAAAACAAAAAGCTATAGAAAGTAACCTTGTAATATAAAAGGAGATGAAGAAAATTGGAAAATCCATATTTTAAAAACTTAACATATTCGTTATTAGAAAAGAAAGTAGCTTATAAAGGAAGAAGAGTTACTGTAGAAGAATTAACATATCTAGCAGATGATAAAAGAATTTATAGAGAACATGTTTTAGCAGGAGATGCATCAGTTATTTTAGCAATAACAAATGAAAATAAAGTTATAATGGTGCAAGAAGCGAGAACACCAATTAATAAAGTGATTTTAGCTCTTCCAGCAGGACAAATTGAAAAAGGGGAAGATGCTAAAAATGGTGCAATAAGAGAATTAGAAGAAGAAACAGGATATAGAGCCAAAAAAGTAAAAAAATTAAGAGAAGTTTATCCATCTGTAGGTTATACCAGTGAAAAAATTACTATATTTTTGGCAACAGATTTAGTAAAAACCAAAAGACATTTAGATGAAGACGAAGATATTAATGTAGTTGAGTTACCATTAGATGAAGTGAAAACAATGTTAGACAATAATGATATTATTACAGCAAGTAGTACTGTTGCACTTATGCATTATTTTTTATATGAAAAGAAATGAAAAAAATTTTAGTACATAATAACAGTAGAAAGTAGAATTATAGTGTTAGAACATATGGTGATTTTTATGTCATAAGAGAAAGGAAATTTTTAATAATGGAAGAATTAAGTTTAAAAGAAATTAAAGATATATTAGAAAGTAATAATTTATTAAAAAGCAGTAAAATAATCAATGATGAAAAAATAGAATCAATATCTTGCGATTCTAGAAGTGTAGAAAAACAATCTCTATTTTTCTGTAAAGGTCAAAATTATAAGCCGGAATATTTAGGAGATGCAATTAAATGTGGTGCTGTTGCATATATTTCAGAAATTCAATATGAAAAATATGAAGCTTCTTATTTTATAGTAACCGATATTTTAAAAGCAATGGCAATTATTGCTGCAAGGTTTTATGGATATCCAGCTAAAAGCCTAGAATTAATTGGAATTACTGGAACTAAAGGAAAAACTACAACAACGTATTTTTTAAAAAATATTTTAGAGACATTTTTAAATAGAGAAGTTGGAACAATATCGAGTATTAATGTTAATACTGGAAAAAGAAATGAAGAAGCTCATTTAACAACACCAGAAAGTTTGGACCTACATAAGATGTTTTACGAAATAAAAGAGAGTAATTTAAAATATGCAGTAATGGAAGTTTCTTCTCAAAGTTATAAAAGAAATAGATTATATGGAGTAGAATTTGACTATGGAATTTTTACTAATATTGCAGAAGATCATATAAGCCAAATTGAACATCCAACATTTGAAGATTATTTAAATTGTAAAATAGAATTTTTAAAACATTGTAAAACAGTAGTAATTAATAAAAATACTGACTGCTTAGATACAATTTTATCAAAAATTAGTGATAAAAATATAATTTATTATGGAACAGATGAAAGTGCAGACTACTATGTAACAGATATTGAAAAAGAAAAAACAGGATTTAAATTTAAGGTAATAAATAAAAAACAGGGCTACAGTAGTGAGTTTAAAATTAAAATGGCAGGAAGATTTAATATTGAAAATGCACTTGCTGCAATTGTAATTGCAAAATTATTAAATGTGGATGATGAAAGTATAAGAAAAGCTTTATCAAATACAGAGATACTTGGAAGAATGAATATATATGAGCAAAAAGGAATCACAGTAATCGTAGATTATGCACACAATGGATATAGTTTTTCTAAGTTATATGAATCTATAAAAATGGATTATCCAAATAGAAAAATTATTTCTGTTGGAGGAATTGTTGGAGGTAAGGCTTTTAACAGAAGAAAGGAGTTTGGGAAAATTGTAGGAGATAATTCAGATTATATATATTTAACTGCAAATGATCCTCAATTTGAAAATGTTCAAGATATATGTAATGATATTGCACAATATATAACTAAAAAAGATAAATATGAAATTATAGTAGACAGAAAAGAAGCCGTTCAAAAAGCAATTATGAATGCAAAAAAAGGTGATGTAGTTGTTCTTTTAGCTAAAGGAGGAGAACACTATATTAAGATAAAAAACGAGTGTGTAAGTTATGAAGGTGATTTGACAATTGCAAAAAGCGTTTTAAAAAAGAAACGTTCAAGAACAAAATCAAAAACAGAAGAAGTATCTTATAATTAAAATAAGATTTTTATGTATTGGTTATAGAAGACATTATTATAAAATGAAAAATGAAAACTAAAAAATTCTAAAATCTCAAATATTAATAGATATATAGAAAGTTTTTAGTTTTCGCTTTTTATTTTAAATGTATACGAAATTTATTAAATAATGATTGCAAAAAGAGTACTAGTTTATTTTGAGTTTTCTTGGCTGGAAATTTTCTACTTAAAATTTGTGTATGCATTTGTTCTATATCATTTAGTTTTTGTTTATAATAGTTGCTAAAGTCTGAATATGTGTCTGTTATGCCTATTAAATCTTTATAAATTGTGAATTTAGTCTTATAAACTTCGATATCTGAGTCAGACTGTAATCTTAAAAATTGGTTGTCAAAGTAGGAGGTAAAAATTATTTTTTGTGTATGCAAGAAAATATCTTTTATTTTATTTTTGTATATATTTATTATTGATTGATATTTTATAGCTTTTTTACTTGGACAGTTTTCATCTTCAAATTTATTATTTAAAATAATTATTTTTTCTTCTAATTGCAATAATAAATCAAAATTTTTTTTAATAATATTAAATGAATTTTTACCACAAAGTTCAATGAATTTGTTTTTAAATTTATCAGTACTATAGAAAACGCTGTCATAAAGTAAGTCTTCTCCGACTATATAACACATTTGACTTAACAAATTGCATATAAGAGGGTAACAATCTGGACTAATTGTTGAAAATTCTATTCCATAATATTTTACGGTTTCAAGTTTTGTTTCTAATACACAAGAACTAACAATCTGAACAGCGGCTTCATTTAATGCTATACAAGTGCCTTTGCCGTTTTTATAATTTGAAAGCCCCATTTGTACAAGTTCGTTTTTCTCATTTTTTACTTCTTGAATATGATGAATTACTTCATGTACTGCAAATTTTTTAAGGTCATTTAGTCCCATGCCATCTCTAAAATATATACCAGAGTTTTCATAAAAGTAGCATGCTTCTGCAAGACCAGTAGGCATATTGGCTATAAACATTGGCATAGCTATTATTTCGTTAAATAGGTCTTCATGTTCTAAACGAAGTTTTGGAAATGTTGTACATATTCTAGATGATATGTATTTAGCAATTGATTGTTTACTTTCTACATCAAGTTCAGAAATTATTTCTATTCCGTGACATCTTTAATTGTTTCTCTATATCCATTATTTTTTTCTCCCTTTGTGATTTGTTTTTATTATAATATAAGGATATGATAAAATCAATGGAATTATTATAATATAATAGTTACTAAAGTTTGAAAAATCTAACTTACTTTTATTTGCTAATAAATACGTTTTTATTATATAAGCATCGTTGACATTATTAGTAATAGATATTAAAATTAATCAAGATTAAATAAAGAAAATGAGGAATTTCTATGGAAGATATAATTGAAAAAGCACAATTTTGTTTAAATTGTAAAGTTAAACCATGCAAAAAAGGATGTCCAATGGAAAACGACATACCAAGCTTTATACAATGTATAAAAAAAGAAGAATATGAAAATGCTTATAAAATACTTAGTAGAACTACAGTTTTAGAATCAATATGTGGTAGAATATGTCCACATATGAGTCAATGTATGGGTTCTTGTGTTAGAGGAATAAAATCTTCTCCTGTAAGTATTGGTGAGTTAGAAGCTTTTATTGGAGATTTAGCATTAAAAGATAAGTTTTGTATGGAAAGTCTAGAAAAAAGCTGTAGTGGTAAAAAGGTAGCTGTTGTTGGAAGTGGACCTGCTGGACTTACATGTGCAGCTTTTTTGGCCAGAAAAGGTGCTAGTGTTACAATTTATGAAAAACATTCTAAATTAGGCGGATTATTAAGATATGGCATTCCAGATTTCAGATTAGATAAGGATTTATTAGATAATGTAATTGAAACTATTTTGTCTTTAGGAATTGAAGTTAAATATAATAAAGAACTTGGAAAAAAACTTTTGTTAGAAAATTTAGAAAAGGATTTTGACGCAATTTTTCTTGGAATAGGTGCTAATATTCCAATGAAAATGCAAATTGATGGTGAAGATTTAAAAGGAGTGTTTGGAGGAAACTCATTACTTGAAACACAAAAGCATCCAAATTACATTGAGAAAACAGTTGCAATTATTGGTGGACGGAAATGTTGCAATGGATGTGGCAAGAACTGTAAAGAAAATGGGAGCAAAAAAAGTAACAGTTATTTATAGACGATCAGAAAAACAAATGCCAGCAGAAGTAAAAGAGATTGAATTTGCTAAAGAAGAAGGAATAGAGTTTTTATTTCAAAATAATATTGTTAAAATTATTGGGAGCGATAGTGTAGAGAAAATAGAATGTATAAAAACTAAGCTTGTGAAAAAAAAAGGAGAGTCAAGAGAAATTCCTGTTAATATTCCAAATAGTAATTATGAAATTAAAGTTGATTATGTTATTATGGCGACTGGTTCTTCAGTAGATACAGATGTAGTTTCTAATTTAGGACTAGAAACTACTAAAAATGGATATATAAAAGTAAACGAAAACTTTGAAACTTCGAAGAAAAATGTATTTGCTGGTGGAGATTTAATAGGAAATAAATCAACTGTTGCATGGGCTGCTAGGGCTGGTAGAGAAGCAGCAAGTGCAATTAGTTCCATGTGTTAAGAGTAAATATAAGAGCAGGGGATAATATTTAGATAGCTGTTAATTGTTAATTTATGAAATTGCAATAAATAATGATAATTGTAAAAAACGTATTGACAGCTACAAAAAAACGATATATAATTCGAAACATAATTTAGAGAGATACCTGTTAACATTCCGAACACAGTAGTCAAACTCTATATTTTCAGTATTTATATGATTTATATAAAGTACTTGCAAATATTAAGAAGACTAAGCCAAAAATGTTTAACAATAAAATCATATAAATACCAAATATACATATTTTGTATATTTGGTATTTTTGCACGTCTAAAAAAGTCTTTTTTCAAGGAAAAGTAAATGCTACAAGTTTGCAATATAGCATTTAAGGCTAATGGAGATTGGTCAAAAATAAAGAAAGGAGGAACATATAATAATCTAAAATTTTATATAGAAGGAGGACAATAAGCTTTGATTGAGTTAAAGAATATTCAAAAAACATATAAGGTTAAAAAAAGAGAAGCGGGAGTAAAAAATGCACTAAAGAATTTTACAAAAGGAAAATATGAAGAAGTTAAAGCTTTAAAGGGCGTTTCATTTCAAATTAAAGAAGGAGAGATTGTAGGGTATATAGGACCAAATGGAGCAGGAAAATCAACAACTATAAAAATTATGTGCGGAATTTTAACACCAGATAGTGGAAAATGTGTGATAAATGGGCTAATTCCTTATAAAAATAGGAAAGAATATGTAAAAGATATTGGTGTAGTGTTTGGAAATCGTTCAGCTTTATGGTGGGATGTACCAGTGGATGATTCATTTGAACTAATAAAGTCTATTTATAAAATACCAGAAAATAAATATAAGCAGCAAAAAGATATGTTAATACAAATGCTGAATATAGGAGAAATTATAAAAACACCAACAAGACAGTTAAGTCTAGGACAAAGAATGAGGTGTGAAATTGCTGGAGCTTTTTTACATGATCCTAAAATAGTATTTTTAGATGAGCCAACAATTGGATTAGATAGTGTTTCAAAAATAGCGGTAAGAGAATTTATAAAGAAAATTAATGAAGAAAAGAAAACAACAATTATTCTTACAACACATGATACAGGTGATATTGAAGCCCTAACTAAAAGAATAATTTTAATAGGAAAAGGAAAGGTGTTGCTAGATGGAAGTTTAAAAGGATTAATTAAACAGTATAGTAATAAGGAATTGAAAATAAAATATGATGGTGAAATTGATAATTTGTGTGAAGGTTTAAAAATATTAGAAAAAAATGATAATGAAATAAGAGTTGAGATTGATGAAGAAAAAATAAATTTAGCTGAAAGTATTGTAGAAATTTCAAAAATTGCAAAAATAGAGGATTTGGAGGTTAATAAAACATCTATTGATAATATTGTTGCAAGGTTATATAAGGAGTATAAAATATGACTTCATATTTTGCATATTTAAAAATTAAATTTTTGAATGAAATACAATATAAAACAGCTGCAATAGCAGGTGTACTAACCCAGATAACATGGGGAGCAATGTATATTATGCTATATACTGTATTTTTAAACAGTTCAACAAATCATACAATGACAATTTCACAAATGTCTACATATATATGGCTTCAGCAAGGATTATATATGTTATATAACTTGTGGAGCATGGATACCAATATTATAGAACAAATAAAAGATGGTTCTATTTCAATGGAATTAATAAAACCAGTTGAGCTTTATAAAATTTGGCATGCTAAAACATTAGGAAGGAAGATTGCGTTAGTTGTTTTAAGAATAGTACCTTTAATAATAATTTGTAACATTATACCACTTGGAATTTATGGATTTTCACTTCCAGTAAGTTTAAAAGCAGGTATATTATTTGTAATTACCTTAATTCTTTCTACATTACTTGTTATGGCTTATATTATGATAATTTATGTTGCAATTATTTTTGTAACATCACCAAAAGGAATAAAGCTAGTATTTCAGCTTATAGCTGAGTTTTTTAGTGGGGTGGTTATTCCAATTGCATTTATGCCAGATAATGTAATAAAAGTTTTAAGGTTTACACCATTTTTCTATATGCAAAACTTGCCATTTAATATTTATATAGGCTATGTAACAGATGAAAAAGAGATTTTTATTTCAATAATTATGCAAATAATGTGGATTATTATATTAACTATTATTGGTAAAACGGTACTTAGTAAAAAAATAAGAAAAATAGAAATACAAGGAGGGTAATTTATGATAAAACTATATTTTGAATACTTTAATATTCAGATAAAATCTCTTCTTGAATATAAAAAAGCATTTATATTTTCTCTAATAGGACAAATCTTTTCATCTTCGTTTTCTATACTAGCAATTTATTTTTTATTTGATAAATTCGGAAATATAGAAGGTTATACATTTACTAATATATTAATTTGCTTTATAGTATCATTTGTAGGATTTTCCGTTTCAGAATGCTTTTTTAGAGGATTTGATCAGTTTGAAAAAATGATTTCAAATGGAGAATTCGACAGAATTTTAACAAGACCTCAGGGATTAATTTTTCAAGTCTTAGCAGGAAGGATAGAATTTGAAAAAATAGGAAAGGCAATAGCTGCATTTATAACACTTATAGTTCTTTTAACACTAAATAATGAGCTGTTACAAATAGATAAAATATTTACAATTATAATGATGATATGTGGAACAATTGTGATTTATGGAAGTTTATTTATCTTAAAAGGAGGAATTACATTTTTTACAACTCAAAGCTTAGAAATAATGAATATTTTACAGATGGTGCAAGAGATCTTACACAATACCCTTTAAGTATTTATCATAAATATGTAAAGAACTTTTTCACATATATTTTGCCACTTGCTTTTGTAAATTATTTCCCATTACTATATGTAATCGGAAAAACAGATAATAAACTATATATGTTTTGCCCAGTTATATCAGTGCTTTTTATAATCCCATGTTATATTGTATGGAATATAGGAGTGGGAAAATATAAATCAACTGGGTCATAAAATGATAAAAATTTAAAGTATATTAGGAGGAAAAAATGAACGAAAATTTAGTTAATAAAGAATTAAAAAAATATATTGAAGAAAATATATTTAAAATATATGATTTAAATGGTGAAGCGCATGGAATAAATCATATTAAAAATGTTTTAGAAAGAGCATTTGAGTTAGCAGATGGAAATAAACAAATAGATTTTAATATGCTATATACAGCTGTATCTTATCATGATATAGGAGATCATATTGATAGAGAAAATCATGAAAAAGTATCAGCTAAATGGATGATGGAAGATGAAGAATTAGATAAGTTTTTTTCATATGAACAAAAAGAAATAATAAAAGAAGCCATAGAAGACCATAGAGCTTCAAACAAAAATATACCAAGGAATATTTATGGAAAAATTTTATCTTCAGCAGATAGAAATATTGATATTGATACATATTTTTACAGAAGTTGCAGATATGGATTGGAACATTATAAAGATTTTACAATAGAACAGCAAATAGAAAGAGTATATGAACATGCGATTGAAAAGTTTGGAAAAAATGGATATGCAGTTAATAAATTTTATATAAAAGATGAAAAATATAATAATTATTTAAAAGAGTTACAAGAGCTAATTGAAAATAAAGAAGAATTTTACCAAAAGACAAAAAAGGTTTTTGAAGAAATAATGTAAGAATATATAATTGAAGAAAGGAGAGTATGGTATATTTAAGACTTTTAAATATATCATAGAAATTTGTTATGAATAAAGAAGAATTAATTGAATTAATTGAAAAATTAGAATTGCCAAAGGATGAATATTATATTCTATCGAGTGGATGTTTAGCTTTATATGATTTAAGAGATAAGGTTGGAGACTTAGATTTATGTATTTCAAATGAGCTATTTGAAATTTTTAAGAAAAAATACGGAATTAAGGAAGAAGATAAAAATGAATGCGGATTTTATAAGTTAAATGAACTTGTAGAATTTGTTGTAAATGATAAGAAAAATTTTGTTAGAGATTTTAGAATGGGTTATCCAGTAGAAAAATTGGAAAAAGTATTAGAATTTAAAAAAAGAATGAATAGACCTAAGGATGTAAATGATATTAAGAAAATAGAAGAGTTTTTAGGTAAGAAACAAGAAAGTTAATTATAATAGCATGAAAAACGGATAGTCAATAACTATCCGTTTTAAAGATGCTCACATTATCCTATTTTGCAACAATATTGTAAATTTTATTTTTTACATAGATTTCCTTTACAATATTCTTACCTTCAAGTACTCTCATAATTGTCGAATTATTATGAGCAATATTTTTTACAGTTTCTTCATCAGAATCTAAAGGTATTGTAATAGTTGTTTTAACCTTTCCATTTACTTGAATAGGTAATTTTATTTCTTCATCAATTATTTTCGTTTCATCATATTTTGGCCATTCAGCATAAGAAATAGATGACATGCCACCAAGAACAGTATTCCATAGTTCTTCTGTAATGTGTGGAGCAACGGGGTTAAGTAATTTTACAAATCCTTCTGCATATTCTTTTGGAAATATATCTGTTTTATATACACTGTTTATAAAAATCATTAACTGACTAATAGCAGTGTTGAAATTCATTGTTTCATAATCGTTTGTTACTTTTTTAACTGTGAAGTTATAAACTTTTTCTAGTTCTGGATTTGGCAAATCCTTTATCTTATCAGTTTGTGTATATAATCTCCAAACACGGTCTAAGAATTTTTTAGAACCTTCAATTCCTTTTGGATCCCAAGGTTTTACGGCATCAATTGGTCCCATAAACATTTCATAAAGTCTTAGGCTATCTGCACCGAATTGTTTTATCATGTCATCAGGATTTACAACATTTCCTTTTGATTTACTCATTTTTTCGCCATTTGTTCCAAGTATCATACCTTGATGACGTAATTTTGCAAATGGTTCTTTTACTGGAACTAAACCTTTATTATATAAATAATTGTTCCAGAATCTAGAATATAGCAAATGACCAACAGCATGTTCAGCTCCACCCATATATAAGTCGACTGGAAGCCAATAGTCAAGAAGCTTTTTATCTGCGAATGCGCTTTCATTTTTAGAATCAATATAACGTAGAAAATACCAGCTAGATGCAGCAGATCCAGGCATTGTACTTGTTTCCCTTTTTCCATGCTTTCCATTAATTGTAACATTTACCCAATCGGTTGCTTTTTCTAGAGGAGAATTTCCAGATTTTGAGGGACTATAGTCTTCAAGTTCTGGTAAAATTAAAGGCAAATCTTCATCATTTAAAACTACCATATCTCCATCATCCATATGAACAATTGGAATTGGTTCACCCCAGTAACGTTGACGTGCGAATATCCATTCACGTAATTTATAATTTGTTTTTTTAGAACCGATTTTATTTTCTTCAAGCCATTTTAACATTTTTTCTATGGAATCTTCTTTATTTAATCCATTTAAAAATTCTGAATTAATATGTAATCCATCTAGAGTATAAGCTTCTTTTGAAATATCTCCTCCATCAATTACAGGGATTATATCTAGTCCAAATTTTTTTGCAAAGTCATAATCTCTTTGGTCATGAGCTGGAACAGCCATAATCGCACCTGTACCATATGATGCTAGTACATAATCTGAAATCCAAATAGGAATTTCTTTTCCGTTTACAGGATTTATTGCATAAGCACCAGTAAATACGCCTGTTTTTTCTTTATTTAATTCAGTTCTTTCTAAATCTGACTTAGAACTACAAGTATTTATGTATTCATCAACTAATTTTTTTTGTTCTGTAGTTGTAATTTTTTGTACCAAATCACTTTCTGGTGCTAGTACACAATATGTAGCTCCAAATAAAGTATCACATCTAGTTGTAAATACAGTAAAAGATAAGTCTTCAAACCCTGATACCTTAAAGTTTACTAAAGCTCCAACAGATTTTCCAATCCAATTTCTTTGAATTTCTTTTGTTGACTCTGGCCAATCTAAATCATCTAGATTTTTTAATAAAGTTTCTGCATATGCCGGAATATCTAATACCCATTGCTTCATGTTTTTACGTACAACAGGAAAACCGCCACGTTCACTTTTTCCATCTATTATTTCATCATTTGCTAAAACTGTTCCTAATTCTTCACACCAATTAACTGGCATATCAACTAGTTTTGCTAAACCATCTAGATATAATTGCTTGAAAATCCATTGAGTCCATTTATAATAACTAGGATCACATGTAGAAATTTCTTTATCCCAATCAAAAGAAAGTCCAAGCATTTTTAATTGTCTTTTAAATGTTGCAATATTTTGTTTTGTAAATTTATCTGGATGATTTCCTGTTTTTATAGCATATTGCTCAGCTGGAAGTCCAAATGAATCCCACCCCATTGGATGTAGAACATTATATCCTTGCATTCTTTTCATTCTAGATATAATATCTGTTGCTGTATATCCTTCTGGATGACCAACATGTAGACCTTGGCCAGATGGATATGGAAACATATCTAATGCATAAAACTTAGGTTTTGAAAAGTCCCATACATCAGTTTTAAATGTTTGATTTTTTTCCCAATATTCTTGCCATTTTTTTTCTATTTCTTGAAAGTTGTATTCCATATAATCTCTCCCTTTCTTTTTTTATAAATTTCCATTATTATACTATAGTTTGCACTAAAATAAAAGGTAATATGGAAAAGTTTTATAAGTAAATTTCTTTAAACATTATTTGATAAGCCGTATAATGTGAAAATTTATATCATGTAAAAAAATATCAATATATGTCAACATTTTTTTGTTGACAATGGACTAGTTAATAGATAAAATAAAACTAATATTTTATAAGGAGGTAACTTGTATTGGCAGAAATTAGTGAAGAAGAGAAAAACAAAATAAAATCTATGATTGATGAATTGGTAGAAAAGGCAAAAATCGCCTCACAAGAGTACTTAAAACTAAATCAAGAGCAAGTAAATAATATAATAAAAGCAATGGCAATGGCAGGACTAGAACATCACATGGAGCTTGCCAAAATGGCTGTAGAAGAAACAGGCAGAGGAATTTATGAAGATAAAATAACAAAGAATATGTTTGCTACTGAATATATTTACCATAGCATAAAATATGACAAAACTGTTGGTGTAATTTCAGAAAATGAAGAAGAAGGATATGTAGAGATTGCAGAACCAGTTGGAATTATTGCAGGAGTAACACCTGTTACAAATCCAACATCTACTACTATGTTTAAATCTATTATTTCAGCAAAAACTAGAAATGTTATCATTTTCGGTTTCCATCCTTCAGCACAAAAATGTAGTGTTGAAGCTGCCAAAATAGTAAGAGATGCAGCAATTAAAGCAGGTGCACCAGAAAACTGTATTCTTTGGATCGAAGAACCATCTATTACTGCTACAAACTTTTTAATGCATCATCCAGATGTTAATTTAATTCTAGCTACTGGCGGAACTGGAATGGTAAAAGCCGCATATTCATGTGGAAAACCGGCATTAGGAGTAGGACCTGGAAATGTTCCTTGTTATATAGATAAAACAGCAAAATTAAAAACATCTGTTAATGATTTAGTACTTTCTAAATCATTTGATAATGGAATGATTTGTGCTTCTGAGCAGTCTGTTATTATTGATAAAGAAATTCAAGAAGAATTTGAAAAATTAATGAAAGAAGCGGGTTGCTATTTCCTAAATGCAGACGAAACAAACAGACTAAAATGCAGTATGTTTATTGAGGAAAAAGGTTGTGCACTAAATGCAGACATCGTTGGAAAAAGCCCATATAATATTGCAAAAATGGCAGGTATAGAAGTTCCAAAAGAAACTAAAGTACTAGTACTAAAAGAAAATGGGGTAGGAGTCGAGTATCCATTTTCAAAAGAAAAATTAAGTCCAGTTCTTGCTTATTATATAGTAGAAGGAGCAGATGAAGGAATAGCATTAGCAGAAAAATTAATAGAATTTGGAGGGATGGGACATTCCGCAGTTATTCATTCAGAAGATGAAGAAACTATTTTAAAATTTTCAGAAACTGTAAAGGCTGGAAGAATTATTGTAAATTCTCCATCAACACATGGAGCAATCCGGAGACATTTATAACACAAATATGCCATCACTTACACTAGGATGTGGTACATTTGGAGGAAACTCAACAACAGCAAATGTATCATCAGTGAATTTAATTAATATAAAAAAAGTAGCCAAAAGGAGGGTTAATATGCAATGGTTTAAAGTTCCAGAAAAGATTTATTTTGAGGCAGGATCAATTCAATATTTAGAAAAAATGCCTAATATTACAAGAGCATTTATCGTAACAGATCCTTCTATGGTAAAACTTCGGATATATTGATAAAATCTTATATCATTTAAGAAAAAGAGAAGAATATGTACATTCAGAAATATTCTCAGAAGTTGAATCAGATCCATCTTTTGATACTATAAATAAAGGCGTTGCAATGATGAATGAGTTTAAACCAGATGTAGTTATTGCAGTTGGTGGAGGAAGCCCAATTGATGCTGCAAAGGGAATGTGGCTATTTTATGAACATCCAGAAGCAGATGCAGAAGGTATGAAATTAAAATTTATGGATATTAGAAAACGTACTTATAAATTTCCAAAATTGGGAGAAAAAGCTAAAATGGTAGCAATACCAACTACCTCAGGAACAGGCTCAGAAGTAACATCTTTTGCGGTTATAACAGATAAACAAAAAAATAAAAAATATCCATTAGCAGATTATGAATTAACACCAGATGTTGCAATAGTTGATCCAGACCTAGTAATGTCTTTGCCACAAAAAATTACAGCAGACACAGGAATGGATGTATTAACACATGCAATAGAATCATATGTCTCTAATATGGCATCTGATTATACAGATGGTTTAGCAGAAAAAGCTATAGAGCTTGTATTTAAAAATTTAAGAGAAGCGTATAATAACGGAAACAATAGATATGCAAGAGAAAAAATGCATAATGCAAGTACAATAGCTGGAATGGCATTTACAAATGCATTTTTAGGAATAAATCACTCAATTGCACATAAAATGGGAGCAGAATTTCATATGCCACATGGAAGAATTAATGCAATTTTACTTCCATATGTAATTAGATACAATTCATCTAAACCAACTAAATTTGTTTCTTTCCCAAAATATGAATACTTTATAGCAGATCAAAAATATGCAGATATTTCAAGAAGAATGGGATTTCCAGCATATACAAATGAAGAAGGCATTAATTCATTAATAGAGGAAGTAAAAAAATTAAATGCGGATTTAGGAATACCAAAATCATTTAAAGAAGCTGGAATTGATGAAGAGGAGTTTTTAGCAAAAGTCGATATGCTTGCAGATAGAGCATTTGAAGACCAATGTACAACAGCAAACCCTAGACTTCCACTAGTATCAGAATTAAAACAAATTATGATTGATTCATATTATGGAAATTAATATAATTATGCAATATAAGATTGCTTTGGGGATTGTTTTATCAAAAATAAAGGAAAGTGAAAAAAATGAATAATAAATTGAAAAAATATTTAGCATATAATGGAACAGTAAGAGTAGAATGCATAAACTCAAAGCTATTAGTAGAAGAGGCAAGAAAAATACATGATTTAAGTCCAACTGCAACAGCTGCTCTTGGAAGACTTTTAACAATGACAGCAATTATGTGCAGTGACCTAAAAGGAGTAACAGATTCTATAACTCTTCAAATAAAAGGAAATGGACCATTGGGAATGTTGACTTCCGTTGGAAATGGAAAAGGAGAAGTAAAAGCATACGTTTCAGATTCTAAAGTTGAATTACCATTAAACTCAATTGGAAAATTAGATGTTGGAGGGGCAGTTGGAAAACAGGGAATGATTTATGTTATAAAAGATATAGGTCTTAAAGATCCATATGTTGGAATGACTCCAATTGTTTCAGGAGAGATTGCAGAAGACTTTACAAATTATTTTGCAAAATCAGAGCAAGTACCAACAGTTATTGCACTAGGAGTGTTAGTGGACAAAAATGGCGTTAAAGCAGCAGGCGGATATAGAATTTCACTTATGCCAGATGCAACAGATGATATAATTAATAAAATCGAAAAGGCGGTAAATTATGCAAGTTCAATAAGTAAAATGTTAAATGATGAATTATCATTAGACGAAATTGCAAAAAATGTAACTGGTGATAAAAATATACAGGTATTACAAGAGGAATTTTTATCAGAATATAAATGTAACTGTTCAAAAGAAAAGATGGAAAAAGGCCTAATTGCAATAGGAAAAAAGGAATTAGAAGATATAATTAATACAGATGGAAAGGCAGATACAGTATGTCATTTTTGCAATAAAAAATATCATTTCACCAAAGAAGATTTACAAACGTTACTTAAATAAAGTTTAATACAAAAAAACAGTTTTAAAAAGTAAAATACTTGCTAAAACTGTTTTTTTATTTCTTAATCTTTAATATCTATTTTTATATGAACATCTTCTAATTGTTCTTTAGAAACTGTTCCAGGTGCACCCATTAGTAAATCTTCTGCTTTACTATTCATTGGGAATGCAATAACATCACGAATGCTATCTGTACCACATAAAAGCATTAATATTCTATCAATTCCAGGTGCTACACCAGCATGTGGTGGAGCTCCATATTGGAAAGCATTATATAGTGCTGAGAATTTTTCTTTTATTACATCTTCTCCATATCCAACGATATCAAATACTTTTTTCATAATTTCTACATCATGGTTTCTAACTGCTCCAGAAGCCATTTCGTAACCATTACATACAATATCATATTGATATGCCAAAATGTCTAAAGGCTTTTTACAATTTAATGCTTCTAATCCTCCTTGAGGCATTGAAAATGGATTATGACAAAATGTTAGTTTACCACTGTCATCTAGTTCATACATAGGAAAATCAACAATCCAACAGAATTTATATACAGATTCATCAATTAAATTTAATCTATTTCCAAGTTCTGTTCTAATTTGACCTGCTAATGTATTTGCTCTTGACTCTACATCTGCAATAAAGAATATAGTATCATTTATTTTTAAATCAGCTAAAGATAATAGCTCTTTTTTCATTTCTTCTGGAATAAATTTATCAATAGGACCTTTGAAACTTAAGTCTTCTTGAACTTCTAAATAACCAAGTCCACCCATTCCGATAGATTTAGCATATTCAAGCATTTTCTCGTGGAATCCTTTTGACATATGACCAGAAACTTTAATAGCACGTACAGTTATTCCATGGAAAGGTTTAAATGTACATTTTTGGAAGAAATCTGTTACATCTACAATATATAATGGGTTTCTTAAATCTGGTTTATCAGTTCCATATTTAATCATAGCCTCTCTATATGGGATTCTTGGAAATGCTGATTTATCTATTTTTTTATCAGAAAATGTAGAAAATGTATTATAAATTACTGGTTCCATTACATTCATAACATCTTCTTGAGTGCTAAATGACATTTCCATATCTAATTGATAGAATTCACCAGGAGTTCTATCTGCTCTTGAGTCTTCATCTCTAAAACATGGTGCAATTTGGAAATATTTATCAACTCCAGATACCATAAGCAATTGTTTAAATTGTTGTGGAGCTTGAGGAAGTGCATAAAATCTTCCACTATGAAGTCTACTTGGAACTAGGTAATCACGTGCACCCTCAGGTGAAGAACTTGTAAGTATAGGTGTTTGTACTTCTAAAAATCCACGCTCAATCATTTGAGCTCTTAAAAATTGTAATACTTTTGCTCTTAATAATAAGTTGTTTTTTAATTTATCACCTCTTAAGTCTAAAAATCTATACTCAAGACGTAAATCTTCTCTAACTTCTTGATTTGAATTAACTTCAAATGGTAAATTTTTTGTTCTCTTTCCTAATATTTTGATTTCGTCAATTACAATTTCTACTTCACCAGTTGCAATTTTAGGATTGTAGGTTTCAGCATCTCTTTTTCTTACTTTACCAAAAACAGTAACAGTAGATTCAATTGGAATATGTGATGCAAAATCAACTAAAGCAGAATCTTCACCTGAAGTTACAACTTGAGTAACTCCATACATATCACGAATGTCTAAGAAAACAAGTCCACCAAGGTCACGTATTGTTTCAACAAAACCTGCAATTCTTACTTCTTTTCCAACATCACTAAGATTAATTTCATTACAATTATGAGTTCTGTACTCATTCATTTTTAAACATCTCCTTTTTTGAATTTTAAACTAAAAAAACGTCCAAATGCAAATGTTATTTGCAGGGACGAAATATACTTTTCCGCGGTGCCACCCAGCTTGAAAAACTGTTATTAAAGTTTTTCCACTTTATTCAATATTGCTCCAATGTGTTGGCAAGCTATGTTCTTCTAATAAGGGTTTTCAGCGCAAATGCACCCTTAATCTCTTTTAGTAACTTTTAGCAAGTCGTCATCTTCAATGCAATTTTTATACATAATATAATTATTTTACATAGTGTGTGCGAAAAAGTCAAGATTTATTAGTAATTTTTTGTAAATATACAGGTATTCACTCTTGTTTTTTTTACAAAAAGGCTATATAATAAGACGGAAATTCAATAAGGAGATGATATTATGCAAGTATCAAAAGAAGAAATTTTACACATTGCTAAATTAGCAAATCTAAATCTAAAGGAGGAAGAAGTAAATACATATATATTGCATTTGCAAGATATTTTGAATTTTGCAAACATTGTTAATAGCGCACCAGTAGATGGATTAGATGAAGCAATTAGCGCAAACGATAATTATAATGTATTTCGTAAAGATGAGATAAAATCATTTGGAGATAGAGATATATTATTACAAAATGCTCCAGAACAAGAAAGAGGAATGTTTAAGATACCAAAAGTATTATAAACTTTAGTATAAAGTTTAATTGTTTATATTAGAAAAAAGAGAGGAGTAGGTATATGGAACTTTATGAATATACTGTACATGAATTAATTGAAAAATTAAATAAAAAGGAAATTACAATTACTGATATTACAAAAGCTTATGTAGATAGAATACAAGATAAAGAAAAAGATGTACAAGCTTTTGTTACAACTTTAACAGATGAAGCTACAAAAGAAGCAAAAGAAATTCAAGAAAAGCTAGAAAAAGGAGAAATAAATTCAAAGTTTGCAGGAATACCAATTGGAATTAAAGACAATATGTGCACAAAAGGTGTAAAAACAACTTGTAGCTCAAAAATGTTAGAGAACTTTGTTTCACCTTATGATGCAACAGTTATTGAAAAATTAAATAAAGAAGGAATAATTAATTTAGGAAAGTTAAATATGGATGAATTTGCAATGGGAGCATCAACAGAATATTCAGCATTTAAAGAAACAAAAAATCCATGGAATTTAAATACTGTACCAGGTGGATCTTCAGGGGGATCTGCAGCAGCAGTTGCAGCAAATTTAGTACCATGGGCTTTAGGAAGTGATACAGGAGGTTCTATTCGTCAACCATCAGCATTTTGTGGAGTTGTTGGATTAAAACCTACATATGGACTAGTTTCTAGATATGGATTAGTAGCATTTGCTTCATCTTTAGACCAAATTGGTCCAATTACAAAAGATGTAGAAGATGCAGCTATGCTTTTAAACTTAATTGTAGGACATGATGAAAAAGATACTACATCAATAGAAAGACCAAAAATTGATTACACAAAATCATTAAAAAATGATGTAAAAGGATTAAAAATTGGTATTCCAAAAGAATTTTTTGGAGAAGGAATTAACGAAGAAGTAAAACAAAAATTATATGAAGCAATAGAAAAGTACAAAGAATTAGGAGCTGAAGTTGAAGAATTTTCTTTAGATATTGCAGAATATGCATTAGCTACTTATTATATTATTGCTTGTGCAGAAGCAAGTTCAAATTTAGGAAGATTTGATGGAATAAGATATGGATATCGTACTAAAAACTTCCAAAATTTAAAAGACATATATAGAAATTCAAGAAGCGAAGGCTTTGGTTCAGAAGTTAAAAGAAGAATTATTCTTGGAACATATGTACTTAGTTCAGGATATTATGATGCATATTACAAGAAAGCTCAACAGGTTCGTACACTTGTAAAACAAGAATTTGACAAAGCATTTCAAAAATATGATGTTTTATTAACACCAACATCACCAACAGTAGCTTTTGAAATTGGAACAAGATCAAATAATCCTCTAGAAATGTATTTAGCAGATATTTGTACAGTTTCTGTTAATATAGCAGGACTTCCTGGAATTTCTATTCCATGTGGAGTTGATAAAGCAGGAATGCCAATTGGAATGCAATTAATTGGAGATAAGTTCCAAGAAGAAACAATTTTAAATACTGCATATACGTATGAACAAGCAGTTAAATTTAGAGAAAATTTTAAACCAGAATTTAAAAAATAAAACTATAATATAAGACAATAGAAATAAATTAAGGAGGAAGAAAAATGTCAAGACAAGATTACGAAATAGTAATGGGACTTGAAGTTCATGCAGAACTTTCAACAAAAACAAAAATATTTTGTTCATGTCCTACAGAATTTGGTGGAGAACCTAATACACATTGCTGTCCTATTTGTATGGCAATGCCTGGTACACTTCCAGTACTAAACGAAAAAGTTGTTGAGTATGCAGTAAAAGCAGGACTTGCTACTAATTGCAAAATTTCAAGAAATAGTAAAAACGACCGTAAAAATTATTTTTATCCGGATCTTCCAAAAGCATACCAAATATCACAATTTGATAAACCACTTTGTGAACATGGATATGTAGAAATTGAAGATGATAATGGTGAAAAAAAGAAAATCAGATTAACAAGAATTCACATTGAGGAAGATGCGGGAAAACTAAATCATAGTGAATTTGGTGCGGGAAGTTTGGTAGACTTAAATCGTGCTGGAGTACCACTAATCGAAATTGTTTCAGAACCAGATTTAAGAACAAGTAAGGAAGTAGAACAATATTTAAGAAAAATAAAATCAATTTTAGAGTATATAGAGGTATCAGATTGTAAAATGCAAGAAGGATCACTTCGTGCTGATGTTAACGTTTCTGTACGTAAAAAAGGAGAAACAAAATTTGGTACACGTACAGAAATGAAAAACATGAACTCTTTCCGCTCAATAGTAAGAGCTATTGAATATGAAGCAAATCGACAGATAGATTTAATTGAAGAAGGTGGAAAAGTTGAACAAAACACGTTAAGATGGGATGATGTATCTGGTAGAACATTTTCAATGAGAGATAAAGAAGATGCACAAGATTATCGTTACTTCCCAGATCCAGATTTAGTTGCAATTAGACTATCAGAAGAGTATATTCAAAATATTAAAGATAATCTTCCAGAGCTTCCAGAAAGTAGAAAGACAAGATATATGGAGAAATTTGGATTATCTGAAAAAGATGCAAAATTAATTACAGCATCAAAATATTTATCAGACTTATTCGAAGGTGCAGAAAAAATATGTAAAAATGCAAAAGCAGTTGCAAATTGGATTTTATCTGATATTTCAAGAATAATAAATGAAAAAGAAATGGAACCAGATCAAATACCATTTTCGTCAGAAGAACTTGCAAAAACAATCGAACTTATAGAAAAAGGAACAATTAGTTCTGCAATTGCTAAAAAAGTTATAATAGAATTATTTGAAAATCCACAAGATCCAGAAGTTATAATAAAAGAAAAAGGATGGATTCAAATTTCAGATGAGGGAGCAATTAAAGAAGTTGTTTTGAAAGTATTACAAGCAAATCCACAATCTGTTGCAGATTATAAAGGTGGAAAAGAAAAGGCTTTAGGTTTCTTAGTTGGACAAGCGATGAAAGAAACAAAAGGAAAAGCAAATCCTGGAATGTTAAATAAAATGTTTATTGAAGAATTAAAAAGATAAATGGATATAAAAGAAGTCAGATAGATTGAAAATGTGTATAGATCAATAAATGATTGAAGAAAAAACAACTAAACCACCGACAAATGAGCCGGTGGTTTTAGTAATAAAGACCTAATGGAAGTCTCTATTAAGAGGAAAAATTCGAAAGCGGAGTTAATACGATATAAATGATTTTTTCCGAAGGATAATTATTTATACTTATTGCAGTAACGTATTCTCCTCCCAACAAAGTTTCTGCAAAATCAGATCGCTCAATCTTTCTTTCAAGTGTCGATCTAGGGACTATTGCAAGAGTTGATTGAGGTATTAGACCAATGTCTTCCAAGAGAAAATTAAGCTCATCCAGATAGTGCTTGATATTTGATTGTTTATACTTGTAGCTCTCCTTCTTAGATTCCTCTTTAACATGGTCTATATAGAGCTCAGATGCTCTATTGATTTTGTCAGACAACTCGTTCTGTTTGTCTTTAAGCCGTGATATAGTGAACTCTAACTGTGCTTTTGGGCTGCTTTTTCTTGCTGTTTTTGTCATTGTTGGTTCCCCCTAAAAATATTTTGATAATTTAATTATAGCATATTTTTATTTTTATGTCAACACAATACAGGCGAAACCAGAAATTTACTTGCAAATTTCTGAAAATATAGATTTAAAATAGATATGTCACATGTAAATTTATAAATCTTTATAAGAAAAAGTGGTATAATTAAAGCATAAATTATTAGTATGTCTATAGAAAAGCAAGAATTGTATAATGAAATTGCAACATTTGGAGTATATTTTTCAGATGAAGTCTTTGCAGAAATAGATAATATGTAACAGATTTAGAGAAAAAAATATTTAAAAGATATATAATTAAAAAAATAAAAAAGAGGGTGTCCTAAAATAGGACACCCTCTTTAAGAAGACTCGACTAGGAATTAATGCACTCCTATCTGCATATTATTTGAATTAATCATACAAATCTTTAATGCAATTGGTGGAGTATTGCAATCGGAATCAGGATAGTCGAATATTATATCGCCAGTACACACAACATCTTTTGCAACGAGCTCTATTCTTGTTACCAAAGAAGTTCCTTCATCGGAACACACAATATTACCATCACAATAAATCTTATTTGCATCAAGATAATCTGCATGTATCTCGCCAAATACAGCTACATTATCAGCTATAATTTGTCCACTTACAATTACATCACCCTCAACACAAAGATTTTCATCAATTGTGACATTGGAATATACAATAAGCTTGCCAAAGACTTCAAGATGTGTTGCTGAAATAGATCCGCAACATATTAGATCTCCATAAACAATTAAGGATTCAACATAAATGTGTCCTGTAACACAAACATTGCTGTAAATGGTAAGGACCTCATTGGTAGAAAGAACTTCAGCAATAAATAAGTTGCTGGATGTTTGACTTGAAATTTCAAAATTGTCCCAATTGCGATCTGCGAGCACTATGATGTTTTCCTGTGGCATATAAAAGCCTCCTTATAAAATTTATCCAATAATGGATAGATTAATTATAACACAAGTAAACATAAAAATCAAATGATATACCAAATTAACCAATATCATGTATTATTTTATCAAATGCAAAACCACAAATTGTAAAGGCTACTATAAAGAATAGCCCAGATTGTAGTAATGAAATTCCAGTATAAAATAATGCAGGAAGATAAAGAAAATTATATGTAAATAAAATTAAAGTTGCTAAAATACAAAAGTAAAATGAAAACTTAAGTCCAATTTTCATTATTTTTAAAATCTTTTTATCTATATTTGAAAATCTTTTTAATAATATATTAATATTTTTTTCCATAATACCACAGCTTTCTATATATTTATAAATATATATTAACATAATATATAAAATAAAATCAAATGTAATTTTAACCAGTAATATTTGCAATTTAGACGCATAATAAAAAACAACTTAGTAAAAAACTAAATTGTTTATTTTTTGTAAAAAACTGTGCACAATTTTTTACGTTTTATTATGCAATAGCTGCATTTAATTTTTTTGCTAAGTTAGATTTTTTTCTAGCAGCTGTATTTTTAACTATAACACCCTTACTGCAAGCTTGATCAATCTTCTTTGTAGCTTGAGAAAATAGAGTTTTAGCCTCTTCAATATTTCCAGATTCTAATGCTTGTTCGAATTTTTTAACAGCTGATTTATATCCTGATTTAATCATGTTATTTCTCAAAGTTTTCTTTTCGATAACACTAACACGTTTAATAGCTGATTTAATATTTGGCATTTTTTTGCACCTCCCTTTAAATTAGTAAATATAACGAAAATCATTATAACATGAATTTTATTAAAATGCAAGGGAAGGACTAAAAAAAATAGCAAAATGTGTACAAAATGTGCATAATTGTAAATTTTACAAAATTACCTTGAAAAAAATAAGTAAACAATATATAATAGACCTAAGCAACGTGATGTTGAAACAAAAGAACAACAATGAAAGGAGAGATTTTTATGAATATAAAAATAACAGGAAAGGAACTAAAGGCAACAGATTCAATTAAAAATTATATTGAAAAAAAATGCGAAAGATTAGTAAAATATTTTGGAGAAGATTTTGATGTACAAGCAACAATAAAAACTGAGGGAAAAGACCAAGTAGCAGAGATGCATGTTACAGCATCAGCAGATGTATTTAGAGCTGTTACAGGAAGTAAAGATTTATATGCTTCTATAGATAAAGATATTGACATTCTTGAAGGTCAAATTAGAAAAATGAAAACTAAAAAAGATAAACAAAATATGACAGAATCAATTAGATTAAAAGAATCAAATGTAAATTTTGAAAATGAAAAAGAAGTTAAAGGAGAAATTGTAAAAACTCTTTTTTATGAAATAAAACCAGTTACACCAGAAGATGCTAAATTAATATTAGAAGATATGCCAAAAAATCAATTTTTAGCTTTCACCAATGTTGAAACAGGAAAAGTTAATGTTATTTACAGACTAAAAGATGGTAAAAACTTTGGCTTAGTAGAGCCAGAGGTATAATAAATAGTAAATAAAGATAGCTTAAGCTTAATGCTTAAAAATACATAATTTGTAATATTATACATGTAAAATAAGGGGCAATTTTATTGTCCTTTATTATTTTTTATGCTAAAATAAAATATGCTTATAAAAGCACAGCTAATTGTATAAAAGTTAAAAAAGCGAGGTATAATTTTATGGCAAAACATATGAAAAACTCTAAAAGAATGAATTTTGCTATTTTATTTTTTAGAATAGTATCAGTTATTATTATAATAATTTGTGTATATCAATTATATAATTGGTATATTGAAAATAAAAAAAATGGAGATATTTTAGAAGAAATTGTATCAAATTATGCACAATCAACAAAGCAGATTATAATAGGAGAAGAAGAAGTATCTGCTTTAGAAGTTAAAATTCAAGATTTAATAGAAAAAAATGGTGATACAGTTGGTTGGTTAAATGTTAAAGGAACTAAAATAAATTATCCGGTTGTAAAATCAAATGATAATGATTATTATTTAACTCATAGTTTTGATAAATCTTATAATTCAGCTGGTTGGGTATTTGCAAATTATATAAATAAATTTGATGGAACAGATAAAAATATTTCTATATTTGGACATAACCGTAGAGATGGAAGTATGTTTGCAAGTTTAAAAGATACCATAAAAGAAGAATGGTATAAAAATGAAGAGAATTATTATATTACATTTGAAACAGTTAATGGTACAGAAATCTATAAAGTTTTTTCTAATTATAAAATAAAAGCAGAAACATATTATTTTACAAATGATTTTAAAAATAATGCGGAATATAAAACCTTTTTGGATACTTTAACTTCAAGAAGTGTATATAATTATAATACACCAGTTGATACAAATTCTTCTATTATAACATTATCTACATGTGCAAATGATAATACTTACCGCGTTGTTTTACATGCAGTAAAAGTAAACTAGATTATAAATAAAGAAATAATAAAAATTACATTTTATTATTGCAGACTGTTGACAAAGTATATAAAAATAATAATATGAAACTTCCGGGAAATGTTTCTACAGCAAATATAGAATATACATCCGAAGTAGAAGTAAATGGAAATGAAACCTTGTCATCTTCATATACTTCAGAAGAAAAAGACAAAAGTGTTATACTTGCAACAGATAGAGGATAAGCAGATGTTTGCGGAATTATGATCTACCAAAGTATGTTAGAAGATGCAAGTGAAGGAACAGGGACTCTTAATTGTACAGATTCTACACTAAGTGTTCTAGAGTCATCTAGCTACTATAAAACAGCACCGATGTTTTTTATAACCAAGTATAGTAATATTGATTTTGATGGTTATAAATTATATGTAAATGGAACAGCTATTAATTAATAAATTATTATGTAAGTAGAAAAGGCAGGAACTCAATTCCTGCCTTTATGTATGCCCTTTAACAGAGCTTCATAAAACCAAGAAGAAAATTCCTGTCTTTTTATAATAATTTAAATACTAAGATATATTAGTACTAAAACTATTTGTTAGCCATTTGAGATTCAGCTTGTTGTATTAATTTTCTTACCATGTTACCACCGATTCTACCAGCGTCTCTAGCTGATATATCTCCGTTGTAACCATCTTTTAAATTAACACCAACTTCTGAAGCTACTTCATATTTGAATTTATTTAAAGCGTCTGTAGCTTCTGGAACTACTTTATAATTACTGTTACTTGATGAGTTTGCCATGTTTTTCACCTCCTATAGAACGTGTTTAACTTTTTTTAAAATATAATGTGAAAAAATATTGCTTTTCACATTATATATGATGCTCCAATAATGCTTTTTTAAACTGGAAATTTTTTGATATATAAAACAAAATAAATTAAAGCAATTTAGAATATATATAAGGAAATAAAAAATTTAATTTAAAATATTTTATTAATATTAATATTTGAAATTTAATTATAAAATATTCATTTGGAAATCGTATAAAATTTAATTTATATGATAATAATGAAAAATAAGGATATTAAAAAAATTCAAAATATACATTTTAATATATAAAGTAAATTTAAAGTTAAAAATAAAAAGGAGGAAGTGTTAGTAATTATATTAACACATAATAAAATGAAAAAAGATAAGATTGATAAATTTAAAAATGAATTTGGACAAATGGATGATACAACAAAATATGGTGAATTTGTATCATCATATTTTGCATGGGTTCCATTAGCTAAACAAAAAGAAAGAGCAAAAGATATGGAAAATATAACAAAAGATAGAAATGGTAAAAAATTCAAATAACATAGTTAATATATATAATACAAAGAAAAACTAAGAAAAAAAGAGATAATATAATACAAATGTTAAATATACAATGAGTTTAACAAAATATAAAATTAAATAGTTATATTTCAAATTTGAAAAAAATAAAAATGATAGTATAATAAAAACTAAGGTCAAAGAAAGTCAAAGTCAAGGAGATGATATGTATGAGGATATCTGATACAATAGAAGAATTTATAAAAGAATTGTTTAATGATGATGATGAATATATAGAAATACAAAGAAATGATTTAGCGGAATATTTTAATTGTGTGCCATCTCAAATAAATTATGTAATAGCAACCAGATTTAAACCTTCACAAGGGTATTATGTTGAAAGTAAAAGAGGTGGAGGCGGTCATATTAGAATAAAAAAAATTAATATGGAAAAAAACAATTACCTTATGCATATTATAACTAGTCTAGATGATAAAATTACATCACAGGAAGTAGATATATTCCTTAGCAATTTTTTATCTTATAATATTCTTTCAGAAAAAGAAGCAAAATTAATAAAGGTTGCAACGAGTGACAACGTTTTATCTGTAGCACATGAATATAAAGATAAATTAAGAGCTAATATTTTGAAAAATATGTTGTTAAATTTAGTAGAAGATTGAAGGAGTGTGATTTTTATGTTATGTGAAAATTGTGGAAAGCATGAAGCAAATGTAAAATATACCCAAATTATAAATGGTGTAAAAAAAGAAATGTTGCTTTGTGAAGAATGTGCAAAAGAAAAAGGAATTAATAATATTGATTTTAATATGCCAATTAATTTTTCAAGTTTTTTAAGTGATATTTTTGATGAATACAATGATACAAACTTTTTACCTCAATTTACAAATAGTAACTTAAAGTGTAAAAAATGTGGATTAACATACGATGAATTTATTAATACAGGTAAGTTTGGATGTGATAATTGTTACAATACTTTTTCTGATAAAATAGATTATTTAGTAAAAAACTTACATGGCTCTACAAGACATATAGGAAGAAAATCAAAATACCTTAAAGAAAATGAAACTGAGCCAGTAAAAGAAGAAGTGCTTCCAAAAGAAGAAAATGAAATTGACAAAAAGAAAAAAGAACTAAAAGAGGCAATTAAAGAAGAAAGATACGAAGATGCTGCAAAACTAAGAGATGAAATTAAAAAGTTAGAAGAATAGGAGAGGTGATAACTTATGGCAAATTGGTATTTACAAAATGGTAAAGAATCTGATGTTGTAATTAGTTCTAGAGTAAGACTTGCAAGGAATTTAAAAGAATTTAGATTTCCAAATAAATATTCTAAAGAAGAAAGTGCAGAAATTCTTAATAAGATAAAAGAAATTACGCCTAGTTTAGGGTATGGTCTTAAATTTATAAATTTAAAAGATATTGATGATATTACAAAAATTAGTTTAATAGAAAAACATTTAATAAGTCCAGATTTTGCAATGTCAAAAAAGGAAAACACAGCAATACTTATTAATGAAGATGAAAATATATGTTTTATGATTAATGAAGAAGATCATATACGTATGCAAGTATTTAGTGCTGGATTTGATATTCAAAGTTTAATGAATTTAGCAATTGAAATAGATGAGAAATTAGGTGAACTTGTAAATTATGCATTTAGCCCAAATTATGGATATTTAACATCATGCCCTACAAACCTTGGTACAGGTGCAAGAGTGTCTGTAATGGTACATTTACCAGCACTTACTTTAACAGGAAACATTTCTAAGGTTCTACAAGTTGTTAATAATTTTGGAATGAATATAAGAGGAATTTATGGAGAAGGAACGGGTAGCCAAGGGAATATTTATCAAATTTTTAATAATCAATCTTTAGGAATTACGGAACAAGAAATTATAAAAAACGTAAAAGCAATTACAGAAAAAGTAATTGATCAGGAAAGACTTGCAAGAAAATATTTAACTAAAAATCCAATAGAATTAGAAGATAGAGTATACCGTTCATTTGGAATAATTTCTAATGCTAAAAAAATATCAGCCGAAGAATGCAGAAAATTATTATCAGATGTAAAACTTGGTACGGATTTAGGTATTATAAAAGAACTTGAGGATTTTAAAGTAAATAAATTATTACTATATACAAAACCAGGAAATATGCAAAAATATTTTAACAAACAATTAAACACTTATGAAAGAGATATAAAAAGAGCAGAGGTTATAAAACAAATTATAAATGAAAAATAAAGGAGGGGATTTTATGACATATAAATTTACAAATAGAGCAGAAAAAGCAATTGAAATTGCAAGTGATATTGCAAATGAATTTGGTCACAACTATATTGGAACAGAACATTTATTATATGGACTTTCTAAAGAAGGAACTGGTGTTGCAAGCAAAGTTTTAGAAAATCAAGACATTTCACCAGAGAAGATAGAAGCCGAAATTGAAGAATTAATAGGTAGCGTTCCAGTAGATGGTAAAAATTCAGCTATAGGTTTTACACCAAGAACTAAAAGAGTTATTGAAAATGCTTTTCGTGAAGCTAGAAAACTTGGTTCAGAATATATTGGAACAGAACATTTATTAATAGGAATTATGCTAGAGGGAGATAGCATTGCAGTTAGAATTATGATGGATTTAAATGTTAATCCACAAAAATTATATAATGAAATTGTAAAGATAATAAATGAAGATGAGCAATCTGGAGATGTAAAACAAAACGATAAAAAAGGATTCGGGAGTTACAATTCAACAAATACTTTAAATCAATTTGGAACAGACTTAACTAAACAAGCAAGAGAAGGAAAACTTGATCCTGTAATTGGTAGAAATGATGAAATTGAAAGGGTAATTCAAATTTTATCAAGAAGAACTAAAAACAATCCATGTTTAATTGGAGAACCAGGTGTAGGAAAAACAGCAGTAGTTGAAGGATTAGCAGAAAAAATTGTGCAAGAAGATGTTCCAGAAATGTTAAAAAATAAAAGAGTTGTTAGTATGGACATTTCAAGTATGGTTGCAGGTGCTAAATATAGAGGCGACTTTGAAGAAAGAATAAAAAAATCATTAAATGAAGTAAAAAAGGCAGGAGATGTTATTTTATTTATAGATGAAATTCATACTATTGTTGGTGCTGGTTCTGCAGAAGGTGCTGTTGACGCAGCCAATATTTTAAAACCACTTTTAGCAAGAGGAGAGATACAATTAATTGGTGCAACAACACTAAATGAATATAGAAAATATATTGAAAAAGATGCTGCTTTAGAAAGAAGATTTAGCCCTGTAAATCTACAAGAACCTAGTAAAGAAGATACAATTAGAATTCTAGAAGGACTTAGAGATAAATATGAAGCACATCATAATGTAAAGATTACAGATGAGGCAATTGATGCAGCTGTTAACTTGTCAGTAAGATATATTAATGATAGATTTTTGCCAGATAAAGCAATAGATTTAATTGATGAAGCTTCATCTAGAGTAAAAATGAGAACATATACAAGACCTGAAAACTTAAAGGAATTAGAAGAAAAAATTACTGAATATGAAAAAGAAAAAGATGAGGCAATTAGAGTTCAAGATTTTGAAAAGGCAGCTAAATTAAGAGATAAAGAAAAAGAAGCAAAAGAAAAGTTAGAAAAAGACAAACAAAAATGGGAAAATAAAAATAATAGAAGTGTTACAACACTTACCAAAGAAGACATTGCAGAGGTTATTTCTAGTTGGACAAAAATTCCGGTAAAGAAAATAACACAAGATGAAAATGAAAAACTTAAAAACTTAGAAAGTGCACTTCATGAAAGAGTAATTGGTCAAAAAGAGGCGGTAGAAGCAGTAGCAAAAGCAATAAGAAGAGGAAGGGTAGGACTAAAGGATCCGAATAGACCAATTGGTTCATTTCTATTTTTAGGACCAACAGGTGTAGGCAAAACAGAGCTATCTAAAGCACTTGCAGAAAATTTATTTGGAAATGAAGATGCTATGATTAGAGTTGATATGTCTGAATATATGGAATCACATTCTGTGTCTAAATTAATTGGTTCCCCTCCAGGATATGTTGGTTTTGACGAAGGCGGACAATTAACAGAAAAAATAAGAAGAAAACCATATGCTGTTATTTTATTTGATGAAATTGAAAAAGCACATCCAGATGTAATGAATATGTTACTTCAAATTCTAGAAGATGGTAGATTAACAGACAGTCAAGGAAGAACTGTTAATTTTAAAAATACAGTTATTATAATGACTTCGAATGTTGGTGCAAGAGCAATTACAGATAAAAAAATGCTTGGATTTACAGAATCAAAAAGTGACAAAGAAGCAGCCGATAAAGAATATGAAAATGTTAAAAAAGAAGTTTTAGCAGAATTAAAAAAGGAGTTCAGACCAGAGTTTATTAACCGTATTGATGAGATAATTGTATTTCATAAACTTGTTGATGAGGAAATAAAACAAATTATAGATATAATGCTAAAACAAGTACAAAAAAGATTAAATGAGCAAAATATGAAAATAGAAATAGATGATTCTGTTAAAGAATTAATTTTAAAGAAAGGTATAGATACAAACTATGGTGCAAGACCTTTAAGACGTGCAATTCAGAGCATGCTAGAAGATAGAATTGCAGAAGCAATTTTAGATGGAATTGTAAAACCAGGGGAAACTGTAAAAGCTGTTGCTAAAAATGATAAAATTGATATAATTGCAAAATAATGAAAGCGATAGAAAACACAAATTAAAAGAGGCTATTAAAAAGTGGCCTCTTTTAATTTGTGCTTTTTATCAATGGATGTACATGTATAATTGCTTTATAAATTTTATCTAATTTATTTATATCATTTTCCAAGTCGTCAGCTAATTTATGGCTTTTAAATGTTGTCATATTTCCATCAACATATATTGTAAGAACAACAACATACTGATATCCAACAGGAGCACTAGAAATAGTGTCAACTTTTTTTATATCCTTATAAGCATGAGCTAGATCCAGAATTAAGTCATTAGTTTTACTGTCTAATGATATGTCCATTAATACATTAAAACTATCAATAAAAATTTTAATTCCAGTATAACAAATCCATAATGATATTCCAATACCAACAATTCCATCAAACCAATAAATGTTTGCATAGCTAAGCAAAATTGAAGCCAATGTAAATGTTGTAACAATACAGTCATTGCGGTGGTCTTTCTTGTTTGCATCTAATAAAATATTATCATATTTTTTTGATAAGGAATTAGTATATAAGTATAAACATAGTTTTACAACTATTGTAATTATACATACAGCAATTAAAAACCAAGATGGAGTAAAGTGATTTTCATAAATCAAGGAACATATAGAGTCATAAAGCAATTTTAAAGAAACAAATATCATTGATATACTTATAAATAATGAAAAGATATATTCTGCTTTACCATGTCCAAAATTATGGTTTTCATCTCTAGGCTCACTAGCTATTTTATTTCCAATAAAGGTCATTAATGAAGCAAATATGTCACCAGCACTATTTGCCGCATCTGCAATCATAGATTGACTATGACTTAGAAATCCAACAATTGATTTAATAATTAGTAAAAAAATATTGCCAATAATACCTAATATACCGGCTTTTTTAGTTGTTTCATATCTATCCATAAGAATATCTCCTTTGAAATAATATTTATAAAGTATAATTATATCACAAAAATATTAAAAAGTATCAAAAAATCTAAAATTGAATATTACAATTATATTACAAAAAGGTTGCAAAAATGTTACAAAACTGGTATAATATAACTATATTAAAAAGAAGGTGATTCTTATGAATGTATTAGCGACAATAATATATATTTTAATTTTTATAATTGTAGCACTTATTGCCTTTGCAGTTATGCAAATTAAACTTGCAGGAATGCACGTAAAAGACTTTTGGACTTTTATTGAAGCAAATGATATTTTAGATAGATTATATCGTTTATCTAAAATGTATGATAAAATGAATGCACAAGAACAAATTGTTTTTTTATCAGAAGCAGAAAAAGTTTTTAGTGCTTTTGAAAGGGTTCCAAATGAAGTTTGGGAAGAAGAATATTTAAAGTATAAACAAGTTTTAGATACATATAAAAATATAAGAATGCTTAGATGGGCAGAAGCAAGATAAATTAATGAAAAGAGTAGTATATTTGCTATTCTTTTTTATTTATTATGAAAATAGAGATATTTAATATTATATAATGTACATTTTTTGCATAATATAGCATAGTTAAAAATATAATAATAATAAATTTAATTTAAAGAGAAGGTAATTTTATGAGTTTTAGATATTTTGACCATGCTGCTACAACAGCAGTAAGTGAAGAAGTAATAAAAGAAATGATTCCATACTTTGGAATTGAATTTGGAAATGCATCATCACTATATACAATTGGAAGAAGAGCCAAAAGAGCTCAAGAGGAATCAAGGCAAAAGGTTGCAAGAGCCATAAATTGCAATAAAAAAGAAATTTACTTTACTTCTTGCGGTAGTGAAAGTGATAATCTTGCGGTAAAAGGAATTGCATATGCAAATAAAAATATGGGAAATCACATTATTACAAGTAAAATTGAACATCCAGCAGTCTTAAACACATGCAAAAAACTTGAAACCCAGGGATTTGAAGTTACTTATTTAAATGTTGATGAAATGGGAGTTATTAATTTAGAAGAGCTAGAAAATGCAATTACAGATAAAACAATTTTAATAACAATAATGTTTGCTAACAACGAAATTGGGACTATTGAACCAATTCAAGAAATAGGAAATATTGCAAAAAAACATAATGTAATTTTTCATACTGATGCGGTTCAGGCTGTAGGAAATGTTAAGATAGATGTTGAAAAATTAAATATAGATTTATTATCAATGTCTGCACATAAGTTTTATGGTCCAAAAGGTATGGGGGCTTTATATATAAAAGATGGAATTGAATTTGAAAAATTACAAGATGGAGGCCATCAAGAAAAAGATAAAAGGGCAGGTACAGAGAATGTCGCAGGAATAGTTGGACTTGGGAAAGCAATAGAACTTGTGTACAGGAATTTTGATGATTATAATGAGCATATAACAAAATTAAGAAATTATTTTATTAAAGAAGCAAAGGCAAGAATTCCAATGATTAAAATAAATGGACATATTACAAATAGACTTCCAGGAAATGCAAATATTTCATTTGCAGGAATTGAAGGAGAAGAATTATTATTAAAATTAGATGAAAAAGGAATTTGTGCTTCTAGTGGTTCTGCTTGCAGTTCAGGGCTTGATGAACCATCGCATGTTCTAATGGCAATTGGACTTTCAAAAGAACTTGCATATGGAACTTTAAGAATTACAATAGGAAAGGAAAATAGCAAAAATGACATAGATTATTTACTAGAAAATCTTGAAAAAATTGTTTCAAATTTAAGAAAAAAGTAAAGGAAAAGTACCCAATTCCTTTACTTTTAATATGTTAAACTAACAAAAGGTATTTAATTAGCAACATCCTCTGTTACCACCGCAACAGCAGCATATTAATATTAATATTATAATTATCCAAATGCAGTCATCTCCAAAACCGAAACCGCATCCACAACCTCTATTTTCTGGCATAATAAATTTCCCCCCTTTCAAATGTACAAAGTTACTTTTCTTTTAAGGATAAGGATTTTTAGCAACCACATCCACAGTTGTTATCACAGCAAGAGTTGTTACCACAGCTGCAGAAAAGTAGTAAAAATAGAATAATGAACCATAAGATTTCACTATTACCACAGTTACAACAATTTCCCATATGTCTACCTCCTATAAAGAACTTTTTTTCTTGTTCTTTTGTATGGTATATATTATTCTTATATAGATAAAAGTGTTACATTGTTTTTAAATTTGAACTAGAAGAAAATGCATGTTTATGGTATAGTGGATAAAATTACTTATATAAAAGACGATAGAGAGGGGATTTATATGGAAAATAATTTAAATAGAAAAAGAGATAATTACATAAGTTGGGAAGAATATTTTATGGCAATTGCAAAATTGTCAGCAATGAGAAGTAAGGATCCTTCAACACAAGTAGGTGCTTGTATTGTTAGTAATGATAATAGAATTTTATCAATTGGATATAATGGTGCTCCAAATGGATTTAATGATGATGAATTTCCATGGGCAAGAGTTGGAAAAAATTTAGAAACAAAATATCCATATGTATGTCATGCAGAGCTGAATGCTATCTTAAATTATAGAGGAAGTAAAAAAGATTTAGAAAATGCAAAGATATATGTAGATTTATTTCCTTGTAATGAATGTGCTAAAATTATAATTCAATCTGGAATAAAAGAAGTGGTTTATTTAAGCAACAAATATGCCGATTCAGAAAATAATATTGCATCAAGAAAGCTTTTCGATTGCTGCCATGTAAAATATAGTAAAATAGATTTAAAAGAAGACAAAAAAATAGAAATAGAACTAAAAAAGTAAAAGACATTTACATACAAAATAATAAAAAAAGTATAAAATAAATCTATACAAAACAAACAAAACAATGATATAATCTCAGACAGAAAGTAATATGAGAGAACGAAGGTAGGTAGAAGAATGGGAAATATAGTATTATTAGATGAACTAACAATAAACCAAATTGCCGCAGGTGAGGTAATTGAAAGACCAGCATCAGTTGTAAAAGAATTAATAGAAAACTCTATAGATGCTGGAGCAACCAACATAACTGTAGAGATTAAAAATGGCGGAATATCTTATATACGTATCACAGACAATGGAAAGGGTATTATGCCAGATGATATGGAAATAGCATTTGAAAGACATGCTACAAGTAAAATAAGACAAGCCAAAGATTTAGAAACAGTAAAATCTATGGGATTTAGAGGTGAGGCATTAGCAAGTATTGCAGCAATTGCAAGAGTTGAACTGGTATCTAAAACTGAGTCAAGTGATATTGGACGAAAAGTGGTAGTAGAAGGTGGAAAAATTATTAGTAATGAAGAGATAGGATGCCCAAAAGGAACAACTATAACTGTACAAAATTTATTTTTCAATACACCTGTAAGATATAAATTTTTAAAAAAGGACTTTACAGAATTTGGGTATATAGAAGATGCGGTAACTAGAATTGCACTTATAAATCCAAACATTGCTATAAGACTAATAAATTCAGGAAAGACAGTAATTCAAACATCGGGTAATAACGACATGAAAACTGTTATATATAATATATATGGAAAGGATATTGCAGAAAACTGTTTAAATGTTGACTATACATATGAAGACATTAAAGTTACGGGTGTGGTTGGAAAACCTATAATCTCTCGTTCTAATAGAAGTAATCAACTATTTTTTGTTAATAAAAGATATGTTAAAGATAAAGCATTAACAAGTGCGGCTGAGCAGGGATTTAAAGGAATGATTACAATTGGAAAGTTTGGATTTTTAATATTAAACATAAGTGTAGATCCACATAAAGTTGATGTAAATGTTCATCCTGCAAAATTAGAAGTTCGTTTTGAAGAAGAAAGTAAAGTATTTAAGGCCATTTATCATTCGATTAAAGAAACTTTACTAAAAGAAGATTTGGTTTCAGAAGCGGAAAAAATAAAAAATATTGATATAACAAAGAAAACTAATATTCAAGAACCTAAACAGATATATAATACCGAAGTTACTAAATCTAAAGATAATACGACACCAATTTTTGGTAGTTTATTTAAAAAGATTAAAAATTCACAAATGAGTAAAGAAGATGAGGAAATAAGTGGTGTAAAAAATAATCCAATAGAAGAAATTTTTCGAAATAGAGAAAATAAAGAAGAAAACATAAATGAAATAAAAAATATAGATGAAAATATAAAAACAGATAAAGAAAATATAGAAACAATAGAAAATAAAGAACCTATAAAACCTATAGAAAATAAGAGCGATTTAAATAATATTATGGAAAAAGTTCATAAACTTGAAGAAAATAGTATGGAACCAGATGAAAAGAACTTTGATGAGATGTATGCAAAGATGTTTGGTAGATTACCAATAGAGGAAAATGTGCAAGAAGATAACAAATTAAATGAAGATGCAGAAGAATACCATTTTGATGATGTAAATACAGAAAATATGAGTCTATTTACAAAAAATAATATAAACAGTATACCAAATTATAAATTTATAGGAATAGCATTTTCTACTTACATTATAATCGAAATGGAAAAAGAACTATATATAATCGATCAACATGCGGCACATGAAAGAATTATGTATGAAAAAATTAAGAAAAATTATTATAGTGATGGACCAAAAGAATCTCAACTTATGTTATTACCTGACATTATAACACTAACTCATAAAGAGATGGGAATTGCTAAAGATAATATGGAACTTTTCGAAAAAGCTGGATTTACATTAGAAGAGTTTGGAGAAAATACAATAAAACTAACTGGTGTTCCAAATGTTTGTATCGATTTAGAAACAAGGGAATTATTTCTAGAAACTCTAGATGAAATAAATACAGTTGCACGAACAGCAAAGCAAGAAATAGAAGAAAGGTTTATTGCAACAGTAGCATGTAAAGCTGCAGTAAAAGCTAATATGGCACTTACTCGTGAGGAAGTAGATGAACTTATGAAAGAGCTATTAGTGCTTCCAAATCCTTTTACATGTCCACATGGAAGACCAACAGCAATAAGAATGTCAAAATCAGAAATTGAAAAGAAATTCTCACGAAGATTATAAATAAAGGATGTACGAAAATGAATAAACCAAAAATAATTGTAATATGCGGTCCAACTGCTTCAGGAAAAACTGCTTTATCAATTGAACTTGCTAAAAAAATAAATGGTGAAATTGTTTCAGCAGATTCTATGCAGATTTATAAAGATATGAATATTGGAACAGCAAAACCAACTATTCAAGAACAAGATGGAATAAAACATTATCTAATGGACTACGTATCACCAGAAAAAAGATATTCTGTTGCAGAGTATAAAAAGGACGCAATAAATGCAATAGAAGAAATTCTAAAAAATAAAAAAGTTCCAATTATAGTTGGAGGAACAGGACTTTATATTGATTCTGTGGTAAAAGGAATTGAATATAATGAAATTAACACAGATTTAAATTATAGAAAAGAGTTAGACAAAATTGCTGAAAGTGAAGGACTTGAATATTTATATCAAAAAGCTAAAAGTATAGACGAAGAAGCAATGAAAAAAATAAGTCATAATGATAAAAAAAGAATTTTTAGAGTATTAGAATTATATAAAGCTACTGGAAAAACTAAAACTCAATTAGAAATTGAATCTAGAGAAAAAGAAAATCCATATGAATTTACTATATTTGGAATTGAAACAGAAAGAGAAAAGCTATATAATAGAATAAATGCGAGAGTAGATAACATGATAAAGCAAGGACTTATAAAGGAAGTTGAAGAAATTATTATAAAGTACAATAGTTTTCCAACTGCTATGCAAGGACTTGGTTATAAAGAAGTTAAAGAATATCTAGATGGCATATTAACAAAGGAAGAGATGACAGAAAAAATAAAAATGGAAACAAGAAGATATGCCAAAAGACAAATGACATGGTTTAGAAGAAATAAAGAAATTATATGGCTAAAAGGAGTAGAAAATAAAGAAGAATTACAAAAAAATATAGATATAATTTTGGAGGTTTTAAAGTGAAAACAAATGAAGAAGTTACCAAAAAAAATATCATAAATAAAAGAAAAATAATTATAAGCATATTATTATTTGCCATAATAGTATATTCAATTATTGTTGTATATAAGCTAATAGGAAATCCAGTAGATAATTTTTTTGTTGAAAATGGTGAAATTACATTCGAAGAATCAACTGAGGGCTACATTATTAGAGATGAAACTATTGTTGAAGGTAATAATTATAAAAATGGTATAGCTCAAATCAAATCAGAAGGAGATAAAGTTGCAAAAGGAGAATCTATATTTAGATATTACTCAAATAATGAAGAAGATTTGACTAAAAAAATAAAAGATTTAGATGTAAAAATACAAGATGCAATGAGCAAAGATAATACACTTTTTTCAAGTGATATAAAACTTCTGGAAAGTCAAATTGAACAAAAATTAGTAGATATATATGAGCAAAATGATATTCAAAAGATTAAAGAATATAAAAAAGATATTAATACATATATTACCAAAAAAGCTAAGATAGCTGGTGAAAAAAGTCCATCAGGTTCATACATAAAAAAATTAATAGACGAAAGAACATGTTATGAAAATAAACTTAATGAAGGTGCAGAATATGTAACGGCTCCGAAAAGTGGAGTGGTATCATATAGAGTTGATGGACTAGAAGATGTACTTTCTGTAGATGGATTTTCAAAGCTAAATAAAAAGTTTTTAGATGACTTGAAATTAAAGACTAGTCAAGTAATTGCTACAAGCGAAGAAAAGGGAAAAGTAATTAATAACTTTAAATGTTATTTGGCATGTTATATAAAATCTGACAAAGCAAAAGAAGCAAAGATAGGTGATAAAGTAAAAATAAGATTGCCAAATAGCAAAGATACTACAGCAACAGTTGAATATATTTCAGTAGAAGAGGATAATGGTGTTTTATTAGTATTTGGATTAGAAAATTATGTTGAAGAATTAATTAGTTATCGAAAAATTGCTTTTGATATTATTTGGTGGAGTGATAAAGGCTTAAAAGTTCCAAATTCAGCAATACTCAAAGATGAAAATAATATATCTTATGTTGTTAGAAATAGAGCGGGATATTATGAAAAAATATATGTTAATGTATTAAGAAACAACAACAACTATTCTATTGTAAAAAATTACACAACCAAGGAACTTCAGGAACTTGGTATAGATAATAATCAAATATCAAATAGAAAGTCAATTTCTTTATATGATCAGTTAGTCTTAGAACCAACAAATGATATAATAAAAAACATTAGATAATGTCAAATATTACAATAATATTACAATAATATTAAAATATTATTACAAGATTGCAAAAAGTATTGACAAATAGAAAAAAAAGTTAGATACTAATATCAAATTTAGAATACTAAGGACGAGTATGAAAATTGGGAGGTTAGAAAAATGGCAGGAGCTATTATGAACAAGGTATGGAATTTATTTGGAATGGACCCAGAAGAAGAAAAAGATGAAGAAGTTTACAATGATGAGGAAGAATACAATCAAGAAGAAGAGATAGATGATAGAAAAATATGGGGTAAACGTAACAATAAAATTGTTAGTATGCCTCAAATGCAACAAGTAAAAATGGTTATATCACAACCAACATCATTTGAACAATCAGAAGGTATATGTGATTTATTGAAAGAAAAAAAATCAGTGATTGTAAATTTAGAATATGTAAATAAAGATGTTGCAAGACGTATTATTGATGTAATTAGTGGAGCAGTACACGCACTTGATGGACATATACAAAAAGTATCAAACTCAATTTTCTTAATTGCACCATATAATTATGATATTACAAATGATATGGCAAGAGAAGAAATAAAAAATAAACTTTCTGTTTCATGGATTAGAAATAATTCTAACAACTAGAAAGTATTGCCTTCATGCAGAAAAATAGGAGGAATAAATATGATTACACCATTAGATATAGAAAATAAAAAATTTTCAAAGCAAATGATGAATGGATATAGTGTAGAAGAGGTTGACGACTTCTTAGATCAATTAACAGTTGAATATGAAAAAATGTATAAAGAATCTTCAGAGTCAAAAAAGAAGATAGATGAACTTGAAAAAAGTATTCAACATTATAAAACTATAGAAGGAACACTTCAAAATACACTAGTTATGGCTCAATCAGCAGCAGATGAAGTAAAAAGCTTAGCTAAACAACAAGCAGATCAAATTGTAAAAGAAGCAGAAGGCTCTGCAAGAAAGTCTGTAGATGAATTAACTCAAAACATCGCAATCAGAAAAAAAGAATTAGAAGATGTTGAAAAACAATTTGATATTTACAAAGCAAAAATGGAGTCACTTTTAATCTCTCAATTAGAGCTAATTAAAGATATGAAAAAAGATAATTAATTAAATGATACGTAAGATATAAAAATAAAAAGAAGTTATTTTTGCCATGACTTCTTTTTGTTTTATTGAAAAAATGTATAAAATGGTATATAATACAAATGTTACAAAAAAACAATATTATTACAATCTTGTTAAATGTATGTTACAATTTGGTAAATAGTATTGACATATGAACAAAAAAATATAAAATAGTAATATATAATAAGGAGTTATATGAGAGTAATAAGTGGTAGTGCAAGAGGAACGAAATTAAATACAATTGAAAGCAAACAAACAAGACCTACTTTAGATCGAGTTAAGGAATCCTTGTTTAATATAATAAAAAACGAAATACAGGAAGCAACTGTATTAGATTTATTCTCTGGTAGTGGAGCAATTGGAATAGAATTTTTAAGTAGGGGAGCTAAAAAAGCATATTTGTGTGATAAATCTCAAGAAGCAATAAAAATGATAAACAAAAATCTTGAAAAAACAAGACTAACGAAACTTGCTACTGTAATGAATAAAGACTATAAAAAGTGCTTAGAAGAACTAAAAAAAATAAACGAAAAAATTGATATTGCATTTATAGATCCTCCATATGAGGCAGATTTAGCGGTAGATGCAGTGAAAAAATTAATAGATTTAAACTTACTAAATGAGCAATCAAGTATCATAATTGAAACAGATCAAGAACAAAGAGAAAAAGAAAAATTAGAAGCACTGGGAATAATGTTAAGTGACTGCAGAAAATATGGACGTGTTAGTTTATTATTTTTAAATCGAAAGGGGCTTTAGATAATGGAAATATTTACGTTATTAGAAACATTAGAAGATTTATTAGAAAATAGCAAAGGAGTACCTTTTTCTTCAAAATGTATTGTTGATAAAGAAGAGGCTTTGGAAATTATAAAAGAAATTATTTTAAAATTGCCTGATGAATTAAAACAAGCAAAATGGGTAAAAGAAGAAAGACAAAGAATTCTGGAAGAAGCACAAAAGGAAGCAGACGATGTTGTAAAAGAAGCAGAAAATAGAATTATTGCTATGATTGATGAACATGAAATTACTAGAAAAGCATATGAAAAGAAAGCAGAGATAATAGAAACTGCAAATGAAATGTCAAGAGAAATTTCAAAAGGAACAAAAGATTACGCAGACAATATGCTTGCAGGATTAGAAGTGGCATTAGAAGATGCATTAAATATTATAAAAAATAACAGAAAAGAGCTTCAATAAATACAAAATAGGAATCGAAATTTTAGCAATTGTTTTTGCAAAATAAATTTTCGATTTCTTATTTTTTTATGGAAAAAAAATAAGTTATATGATAGAATGAAAAAACAAACACGTATAGAGGAGGAGACATTAAATTGGCAAAAGCAAAGACAAAAAATAAAACCAAAAATGTTAAGAAACAAAAGAAAATGAATGAAGACATTGCTATTGTTATTATGATTGTAATTAGCATATTACTTGCTGTTTTGATATATACAGAATCAGGATATATTGGTGCAAATTTAAGCCCAATGTTAGGTGGAATATGTGGACTTATGAAATATATAATTCCAATTGGAACATTTGGAATTGCAATTTATTTAGCTTATGATGATAAGAAGTATTTTACTTCTAAATTAACACAGTACGGAGGAGTACTACTTTGTATAGCAGCAGTCTTAAGTATTTATCAAATTTCAATTGGAAATATAAATCCAGATCAGGAATTTGGAGAATTAATACGGAAATGCATATAAATTAGGTCAAAGAAATATTGGCGGTGGTGTTATAGGTATTTTAGTTGCATTTCCATTTATTAAATTGCTCGGAACACTAGGAACAGTAATTTTAGCACTAGGACTTGCTATAGTATTTATAGTATTTATATTTGGATTTAAACCAAGTGAATTTATATCAGAATTTTTATATGATATGGAAGAAAGAAAAAATGAGAAGAAGGAATTAATATTAAAAGAAAAAGAAGAAAGAAATGTAAATAATAGAGGAAATAAAATTTATAATGTGGAGGAAGATAATTCTGTTCCTACTCCGATTAAAGAGACTAGAAGAGAAAGAAAACAAAGAGAAGAAGAAGAAAAAAGAAGAAAAGCATTAGAAGTGGATCAATTAACAATAAATTTAGATGAAGAGGACGAAGAAAAAAGGGGATTTTTGAAAAAATTTAAACATGGAAAAAATGATATTGTCCCAATTGGAAGTGATAATGGTTCTGCTACAAATCAGGCACCAGACTATATAGAAGAGAATTTATTTAAAAAAGAGCAAGAGACAAAAGAAGAAAAAACAAAGGAAGTTCTGCAACTGGAACATACATTAACTGTAGAAGATGAAAATTATGAATTCCCACCAATAACACTACTAAGTGAAGGAGAGAAAAAGGGAATAAAAGGTGGAAAGAAAGCTGTAACAGATACGGCGTCAAAATTACAAAAGACATTGTATAGTTTTGGAGTTTCAGCTAAAGTTGAAAATGTATCTGTTGGACCTGCAATTACAAGATATGAGTTAAAACCAGCAGAAGGAGTAAGAGTAAGTAAAATTGCAAATTTAGCAGATGATATAGCTTTAAATTTAGCAGCTGAAACAATAAGAATTGAAGCTCCAATTCCAGGAAAACAGGCAGTTGGAATTGAAGTGCCAAATAAAGAAAATGAAATAGTACATCTAAGAGATATTATAGATACAGAAGAATTTTATAGTCATAAATCAAATCTAGCATTTGCACTTGGAAAAGATGTTGCTGGAAAAGAAGTTATAACAGACATTGCAAAAATGCCACATGTTCTTATTGCAGGTTCGACAGGTTCAGGAAAAAGTGTATGTATTAACACTTTAATAACAAGCATTATTTACAAAGCAAAGCCAAGTGAAGTAAAGCTTGTAATGGTTGATCCGAAAGTTGTAGAACTTTCAATATATAATGGAATACCACATTTGCTAATTCCAGTTGTAACAGATCCAAAAAAGGCAGCAGGAGCTTTAGCATGGGCAGTACAAGAAATGGTTAATAGATATAGCCTGTTTGCAAGCAAAAATGTTAGAGATATAAAAGGATATAATGAAGCAATTGTAAAAGAGGGCGGAGCTGAAAAATTACCACAAATTGTTATAATAATAGATGAACTTGCAGATTTAATGATGTGTTCACCAAAAGATGTTGAAGATGCAATTTGTAGACTTGCTCAAATGGCAAGAGCAGCTGGAATGCACTTAGTTATTGCAACACAAAGACCATCTGTTGATGTTATTACAGGTATTATTAAAGCAAATATTCCTTCTAGAATTTCTTTTGCAGTTTCATCACAAGTAGATTCTAGAACAGTTTTAGATATGGTTGGTGCAGAGAAGCTTTTAGGAAAAGGAGATATGCTATTTTATCCATCTGGGGCACCAAAGCCAGTTAGAGTTCAAGGAGCATTTGTTTCAGACAAAGAGGTTGAAAAGATTGTTGATTTTATTAAAGCAAATGGAGGAGAAACAACTTATAGAGAAGATATAATAGATAAAATTGAAAATGGAAATAATAATTCAGATAAAGATTTACAAGAACAGGATGAGGAAGATAACACTGATCCACTTTTAATGGAAGCAATAGATACAGTTGTAGAAACAGGACAAGCCTCTACTTCTTTTATACAAAGAAGATTTAAAGTAGGATATGCAAGAGCAGGAAGAATTATTGATCAGATGGAGGAAAGAGGAGTTATTTCTGGCTATCAAGGAAGTAAGCCAAGAGAAGTACTAATGAGTAAAGAGCGATGGGAAGAATTGAAAATGCAAAATGCAAAAGCGTAAATCCATATAGCGGTTAGGAGAGTTGTTTTGAAGAAAAAAGATAATAGATTTTCAAGATTGAACTTAAATATGAAAGATTATAATGAAGAATTAGAAGCTATTTTAGATGAAAAGGGCTTTGACGGCGATGTACAAAGCCTAATACTTAGTATGTTTTATAAAATAGAAAATTCTTATCAAGATTATTATAATGTAAAAAAGCAAATGCCATCAAAAGAAGAGTTTATAAAAAAAATTTCAGATACAATAAAACGATATTGCAATGAAATTAAAATTATAAAACCAAAGGGAAAAAGAAACGAAATTGAATATAAAATTGATAAAGAAAGTGGGAGTATTCAATGTTTCCCAAATGAAGTATTATTGCTTTATTGTTTATTTGAACTTGCTATTATTAAATATGATAAGGATGATTTAAAAGAATGTGCTATAGTAGATTTATTACAAAGAGGCAATAGCTATAATTACCAAGAAGCAATTAGAGATTTTAATGGTTGGTCATGGACAGATTCACTAAATACTACTGAGGAAATTCAATATAATCTAATATATCAGAATTTACTTATGCTATTAGGATATGATGATATGCAGGAAATCCTATTAGCAGAAAATAAGATAGATAAAATAAAAGAAAAATTAGAAAGTAAATATAATCAAGAAATAGTAGCAGATCTTTTATACAATTTTTCCAAAATTGCAGTAATATTAAAAGCAAATAATGATAAAGAATATAAAGAAAAATTATATGAACATTATAATCCACTAGCACAAGAACTTGAAAAAATTAGTGATAAAGAACAATTAATAGAATATATTGCAAGTAAAAAGAAAGATATAACAGATAACATACGAGAAATTGATAAATTATTAAATGATATTACTGCTTTAAGAATTGAATTTGAAGAAAGAAATAGTAAATTACCGAAAAACAAAAAAATATTTTCAATTAGTGAACTTGCAGATATTTATGAAGAAAAAAGAGAGAAACTTTTGAATGAAATGAAGGATTATAATAAACTAGTTGAACCAATGGAGTACATAAAACATAAAGAAGAATTAGAAAATGATTTGAAGTTCTTTGATGAATTAAATATTAAGGAAGATAAGAAGAACAATATAGAAAAAAACATAATTAAGCTACAAGAGGAATTTTTAAAGTGCTTTAGTGAAAAAATAAATAAAATTCAAGAAAAAAAGAAAGTTATATTTTTAATATATGATTTTAGATATTATTGCCTTTTAAGATATAAAAAGAATTATAAAATAATAAATTCATCTAAATTGAAAAGTTCAATAGTGCAAGTTTTAAAAGAATTAATAAGAAAAGCAGAAGAGTTAAAAGCTATAGAAAAAATATTTAATGATGATTTATCTAGTGTAGCAATCTTTAAAAAGATACTTCAAACAAGAGTTATTACACTTGAAAATATAAGTTTGCATATATTTAAAGAAACTGATAATTATAATATTAAATTTTATGATGGCAATATATTAGAAGGGGAAATAGATTTAGATTCTAACGAAATTAACACAAAAAAGAAAAAAGTAAAATTAATTATATAAAAGACCAGATAGAAAGGAATGATTTATAAAATGAATATTACATTTTTAGGTGCAGCAAAAACAGTAACTGGTTCCAACTTTTTAGTTGAAGCAGCAGGGAAAAAATTTTTAGTAGATTGTGGAATGTATCAAGGACAAGCAAAAGATGAACTTAAAAATGAAGAGCCTTTTTTATTTAATGTTGACGAAATTGATTTTGTCCTATTAACACATGCACATATAGATCACTCAGGAAGGTTACCTAAATTATATAAAGAAGGATATAGAAACAAAATAATTGCTACAAAAGCTACATGTGACTTATGTGCAATTATGTTGCCAGATAGTGGACACATTCAAGAAATGGAAGCAGAATGGAAAAATAAAAAGAGAAAAAGAAAGGGCCAAAAAGAACTTCCACCATTATATACAGCCGAAGAAGCTGCAAAGTCACTTGAAATTTTTAGACCGGTAAAATATGATGAAATAATACAAATTGATGAAAATATAAGTGTAAGATTTAATGATGCGGGTCATATGCTTGGTTCAGCTATTATTGAAGTTTGGATAAATGAAGATGGAAAACAGATAAAAACTGTTTTTTCAGGGGATATTGGAAATAATGACATTCCACTTTTATCTTCTCCAACAATGATAGAGTCAGCAGATTATTTGGTTATGGAATCAACTTATGGTAATAGATTACATTTGAAGAATGATCAAAAAGCTCAAGACTTTTTAAGAATTGTCTCACAAACATTAAATAAAGGCGGAACAGTAGTAATTCCATCTTTTGCTGTAGGCAGAACACAAGAAATTTTATATGAAATTAATAATTTAAAAGATGTAAAACATGATGAGGAATTTGAAAGAGAATATAAAACTTTAATGAGGACACCAGTGTATGTAGATAGTCCACTTGCAATTTCAGCAACAGAGGTATTTCAAGAAAATATGGACTTATTTGATGATGAAACACAAAAGATTATAAAATCAGGAGATAATCCTTTAGAGTTTCCAGGACTAAAATTCACAAGAACAGCAGATGAATCTAAAGAATTAAATGAAAAGAATGAATCATCTATTATTATTTCAGCAAGTGGAATGTGCGAAGTAGGACGTATTAAACATCACCTAAAACATAACTTATGGAATCCGAATAGTACAATTTTATTTGTGGGTTACCAAGCACCTGGAACATTAGGAAGAAAGATTGTAGATGGAGCAAAACAAGTTAAGATTTTTGGAGAAGACATTGCAGTTAATGCAAGAATTGAATATATTGAAGGATATTCTGGACATGCTGATCAAGAATGGTTATTAAACTTTGTTTATTCATTTATAAATAAACCAAAACACATTTTCTTAGTACACGGGGAACCAGAGGGTCAAGTTGTTTTAAAAGATAAAATAGAAGAAACTACTGAAATTTCTGTGACTATTCCTGATTTTGGAGAAAAATATGAGCTAAGTGATGAAATAAATGTAATTGATAAGGTTAAAGCAAGAAAAGCATCTGAATACACACGTTTACAAGTTATAGAAAGAATGAAAACATTACAAGAAGAACTAAAAGACATGGAAGAAATCGTGAAGGAAGAAATGTTAACAGAAAGTGCAAAAGATGAAGAAATAGAAAGCTTAAATGAAAAAATGAAAGAGTTAGAAAAGCAAATTGTAAAAATAGTAGAAAATAAATAAAACAAAAGAGAAGGAGAAAATTAAGTTGGAAAAATTTTATAATGAAGCAGTAATTGGTAATAAAAAAATGCTTGCAACTTATAGTAAAAAAGGTGAATTATTAAGATTGTTTTACCCCAATGTAGATTTTAGACAATTTATTGATTATTTTCATATTGGACTTAAGATAAACGATTCACAAATAATATATTTACATGAAGATATAAACAATGTATATAATCAACAATATTTACAAGATACTAATATATTAAAAACTATAATTGAAAACAAATACTTTAAATTAAAGATAAGTCAAATTGATGCTATAACTATAAAAGATGATATATTAATAAAAAAATTTAAATTTATTAATGAAAATAATATAGATTTGAGAATTAACTTTTTGATTAATTCAAAAATATTATCTAGTCAAGATAATCCTATATCTGCAAGGATTTTTGACGATACATTAATACAATATAATTATGACTATTCAGTTGGAATTTTTTCAAAAGAGAAAATAACAAGCTATCAGCTACACGATGTAAATAGCAATTTTGCAAGTGGTGTAATTGGTGGAAAAGACTATATTGGAATGTCTTCTAATTCTGCAATTAGCTATGATTTAGGAAGCTTAAAGCCAGGAGAAGAAAGAGAATTTACGCTTTTTATATACATGAAAGAAAATAAGGGAACAAAAATTGAAGAAAACATTGAAAACAGTATAGATAAAATCAGAAAATTTGAAGTAGATAAAAAAATTGATAGTATAAAAAAGTATTGGAGAAAATTTGTTAAGGAACATATAAACTTAGATACAAGTAATTTTAGTGAAAAATTAGATTTAATATATAAAAGAAGTATTTTGTTATTTCCGCTATTAATTAATTCAGAAACTGGTGGAATAATTGCGGCACCTGAAATTGATGAAGAAAGAAAAGTGTCTGGTGGTTATGCTTATTGTTGGCCAAGGGATGCAGTATTTATTACAAAGGCATTAGATATTCTTGGAATGTGTAATGAAGCAAAAGATTTTTATATTAAATTTTGCAAAAATACACAAAGTAAAAATGGAATGTGGGAACAGCGTTTTTACACAAATGGAAATCTAGCTCCTTGTTGGGGATATCAAATTGATGAAACTGCAAGTGTTGTATATGGAATATGCGAAAATTATAAATTTAAGAAAGATATAGAATTTTTAAAACAAAGTATAAAAATGTGTGAAAACGCAGTGGAGTTTTTGTTTAAGTATATCGAAAATTTATTAGAGATTGATGAAGAAGATTCTGTAAAAAAAGAGATTGAATTAAAAAATAAAAATACAAATACAAATAAAATAGAAGTGCACTTAAGTTATGATTTATGGGAGATGAATGAAGGAGTTCATTTGTATTCTCTTGCAAGTATTTTTTCTGCTTTTGATGCTATGATCTATATGGATGAGGAGTTACAAAAAAATAATAACTCTAATCGTATAAAACAAGAGATTGTTTTAAATAGAAAGTTAAAATTAGAGAAATATAAAGATTTAATAAAAAAATATATAACAAATAATTTTTATGATGAAAAGCAAAAAATCTTCTACAGAAATCTAACAGATAAGAAGATGGATATTAGTTTACTTGGAATATTTGTTCCATTTGGATTGCTTTCTACGTCTGAAAAAAGTGCGAAAAATTTAGCAGAAAAAATAAATATGACTTTAAGAACTTACACTGGAGGCTATTTAAGATTTGAAGGAGATAATTATTATGGAGGAAAAAATCCATGGGTTATTTCTACTTTATGGATGGCTTTATATTATATTAAAGCTGATAAAAAAAATAAAGCTATGGAATGTCTAGATTTTGTTGTGAAGACTGCTTCAGAAAATGGTCTTTTGGCAGAACAAGTTGATAATTTGCGGTGTAAATCCAGCATGGGTTAATGGACTTGGATGGTCACATGCAATGTTTGTACTTGTTCTAAATGCATTAAATGATGAATCTAATTCTTGACTTTACCTTTAAATTAAGAATTGGATTTTGAATAGGAAAGGAAGAAATATAGTGGCTAAGGGTAAAACTGTGTTTGTGTGTAGCGAATGTGGATATGAATCTGCAAAATGGCTTGGAAAATGTCCTGGATGTGGACAATGGAATTGCTTTTATGAAGAAAAGATTGTAAAGGATTCTAAATCTTCTTTTTCTAAAATTGATAATTTAAAAAATGCTACTCCAGAAAAACTAAGCGATGTTAAAGGAAAAGAAGAAGTTAGAGTAAAAACTGGATTAAATGAATTAGATAGAGTCCTTGGTGGAGGAATTGTTAAAGGTTCATTAATTTTAGTTGGTGGAGAACCAGGCATCGGAAAATCAACTCTTATTTTACAACTATGTGATAAAATGCAAGGAGAAGGAAAGGTACTTTATATTTCACGGAGAGGAATCAGCACAACAAATAAAAATAAGAGCAGATAGATTAAATATTAACAATGATGACATTATGTTCTTAGGCGAAACAGATATTGATTTAATTCAAGAGACAATTTTAAAATTAAATCCAAAGCTTGTTGTAATAGATTCAATTCAAACAATGTACTCTGAGGAAATTACTTCTGCAGCTGGAACGGTTAGTCAAGTAAGAGAAATTACGGCAAGGCTTATGAAAATTTGCAAAATAAATGAAATTACAACTATTATTATTGGACATGTAACAAAAGAAGGAAATATTGCAGGACCTAGAGTATTAGAGCACATGGTAGATACGGTATTATATCTAGAAGGAGAAAGGTATTTTTCATATCGTATTTTAAGAGGTGTAAAAAACAGATTTGGTTCTACTAATGAAGTTGGAATGTTTGAAATGCAAAATGAGGGAATGGTTGAAATTACAAATCCTTCTTCTATTCTTATTTCAGAAAGAGATGATAATCCCTCAGGTTCTGCAATTGTTGCAACTATTGAGGGAACGAGACCTTTGCTTATTGAACTTCAAGCTTTAACAACTCCAACTGTTTTTGGATTCCCAAGAAGAACAGCAAATGGTATTGATTATAATAGATTAACATTGCTTATGGCTGTTTTAGAAAAAAGAGCGGGATTTATGCTTGGAAATCAAGACGTATACTTAAATGTTGTAAGTGGAATAAAAATATCGGAACCAGCAGTAGATTTGGGAATAATTGCTTGTGTAGCATCAAGCTTTAAAAATGTAAGCATACCAAAAGATTTGGCTCTTATTGGAGAAGTTCGGACTAACAGGAGAAATAAGAACTGTAAATTTAATCGACAAAAGATTAAAAGAAGCCGAAAAACTTGGATTTAAAACTTGTTTTATTCCAGAAAATAACAAAAAACTATTGAAAGAAAATTATAAATTAGATATAATAGGTCTGAAAAATATCAATGATGCAATGAAAAAATTAGGTCTAAAATAATTTTCAAGACAATGCATCCAAAGTAAACTACGATGGGAGTGATATAAATTGTCTTTAAAGAAGGATGATGTAATTACAGAAGTTCTTAAATTAATTGCACCTGGAACACCTATAAGAGAAGGATTAGAAAATATTTTAAAAGCAAAAACAGGAGCATTAATTGTAATTCGGAGATTCAAAAGAAGTTCTAGATTTAGTAGATGGAGGATTTAGATTTGATGTAGAATACACCTCATCTAGACTATATGAACTTGCTAAAATGGATGGTGCAATTATTCTAAGTGCAGATTTTAAACGTATTTTATATGCAAATGCACAATTGATACCATCATCTGATATTGCAACAAATGAAACTGGAACAAGGCACAGAACAGCAGAACGTACTGCAAAACAATCTGGTGAATTAGTTATAAGTATATCGCAAAGAAGAAGTTTAATTACAATTTTTAAAGGAAACTCAAGATATGTTTTAGAAGATACTTCTAAAGTTAGTGCAAAAGCAAATCAAGCACTTCAAACTGTTGAAAAATATAAAAAAGTATTTGATAGTAAACTAAGCATATTAAATGAATATGAGTTTAACGATATAGTTACATTAGAAAATGTAATAATTGCAATACAAAGAGCAGAAATGGTAATGAAAATTGTAGATGAAGTTCAAAGGGCAATTTATGAACTTGGAGAAGATGGAAGACTTCTAGACATGCAGTTGGAAGAATCTGTTGGAGACCTTGAAACAGAAGAGCTTTTAATGGTTAAAGATTATGCAATATTAACCAAGAAGAAGACTGCAGAAGATGTGCTTGCTCAGATAAAAAAATTATCAAGAGAAGATTTAATGAAATCGCAAGTTGTGGCTAAATTACTAGGATATCAAGACTTCGATAATTATGACGAAGTTGGCGTATATACAAAAGGATACAGAGTTTTGAATAAGATTCCAAGAATGCCAAGTAGCATAGTGGACAATCTTGTAAAGTCGTTCAAATCATTCCAACACATATTGGCTGCAGATATTCCTCAGCTTGATGAAGTAGATGGAATCGGTGAAGTAAGAGCAAGAACAATTAAACAATCATTAAGAAGAATGCAAGAGCAATTTGTATTCGACAATGAAATAATCTAGAGTATAATCTAGATGAACTATTTAGAATACAATTCTGGAAAGAATAACATTTTAACCTTAATATTTTACATTAAATTTTCTTATGCAATCATTTATT
>ERZ827478.194-NODE-194-length-70304-cov-9.976683_pt1 | contig 70304 bp, 78 predicted proteins | sample MGYA00519705_ERZ827478 | MGnify/ENA primary metagenome ERZ827478 (study PRJEB31778, sample SAMEA3449318) | human gut metagenome | biome: human gut; feature: human-associated habitat; material: faeces | place: United Kingdom | collected 2010/2012 ...
TCACGATAAAGAATGCTTTATGTATAAGAATAATTAGAGCGAAAAATTACAATTTAGTAATTAGTTAGAAAAATAGTAATTTATGTTTTGGAGGGAATAAAATATTATTTGGGATATTATATTAGTAATTATATTAGCATTATGGATAATTATATATTTAAAGAATAAAAAGGCTATATTATCATTACCATACTTACTTATGCTTTTCTTTACACCTATTTATAACATATTAGACCAAAAAATTTTTGTTGAAATATTTGGATGTGGTTGCGTGCCATCAGCTCAAACTAATATGTTTAACATAGATTTTAATGCAAATGATTTAAGATTAATTGTATATAATATATTTGCATTTGCTTTTACTGTCTTCGGTCTATTTTTATCAAAAAAGATTGAAAATAAAAAAGTTAAGGTTATTTATGTTTTAACTATTTTTGTATTTAATATTCTATTAGCATTTAAAATTTGTCAATTATATATGTGGGCATAGAAGCATAACAAAAAATTACAATTTGGTGATTTTTTATAGAGAAAAATAAATTATTATAATTATGAAAAATACGAATAAAGACAGCTTTTTGCTGTCTTTTAATTATAACTTTCTATATATAAAGCTTTTGCGATATAAGGAGTTATTTCTTTAAATTTATACCAACCTGAACTTTTGCTATCATTTTTTCCACCATTTGGATTAGAAATATATACCATGTCATTATCATCAGTTGCCAGTAAAACCATATAATGTGATGCAGTAGTCCAACGATTATCGTGTGGCTGATTCCATAAACAAATTAAAATAGGTCTATTAGTTTTTAAATGCTCTTGTAACTTTTCTTTAGATAAATGAACATTATCATAATAAAAATCCGTATTTTTAATATTAAATGTATTAGATAACTCTTTTGAAAGTGTGTCATAATCTAACACAGGATAATATTTTTGCCTAAGATCTTCAGGAGTATATTTTTGGTCATATCCACTCAAAATAATTGCAAGTGCAGTAATACCACAACCATTTTCAGCCATAGTTCCACCCCAATATTGATTATTACTCCAAGAAGCATCACTATTTTGTTTATACTCAATATATGTCTTTTTATGATTTTCAATAGTTGTAAATGTAGTAAAATAACCATTTTTATTTTTTACTTTTTCTTGTCCTATGCCAGAATAATTTTTATTTACATCTTGTTTGATTGTTTTATATTCTGAAGTGTTAGTTACTTTAGAAATAAATCTATTCAAATTATAAGATATATCGTTAAATGGAGTGTTCCTAAAAAATAGATATATTCCTAAAATTATTATTAAAAGTATTATTATTCTTTTTTTCTTCATTTGATTTCCTCCTCTTTCTTGTAACCTGTTTATATTATAAAACCGAACGAAGAAATAAGTTTTAAGAAATGATTAAATAAATCTTAACATTTCCTTACATTTGAAGAGAGTTATAGAAAATATTAAAAAAATATGGTAAAATACAAGAAATAGAAAAGAGGAAAAAATGAATATTTTAGTATTAGATGATGAAAGAGAAATTGCAGATTTAGTGGAAGTTTATTTAAAAAATGAGAATTACAATGTTTTTAAATTTTACGATGCAAAAGAAGCAATAAATTGTATAGAAAGTCAAAAATTAGACTTTGCTATTTTAGATGTAATGATAAAAGATGTTGATGGATTTAAAATATGTAAAATGATAAGAGATAAAGGACTCAACTTTCCAGTAATAATGCTAACTGCCAAAATTGAAGATAAAGATAAAATACAAGGCTTAACTTTGGGAGCAGATGACTATATTACAAAACCATTTAACCCATTGGAATTAATTGCAAGAGTAAAATCTGCATATAGAAGATATACAAAATACAATGAAAAAAGCGAAGAAAATATTATTTATATAAATGGATTAGAAATAGATCAAGATAAGCATATTTGCAGGTTATATGAAACGCAAATTGAATTAACACCTATGGAATTTGATATATTATTATATTTAGCACAAAAAAGAGGAAATGTAGTAAGTTCTGAAGAACTATTTGAAAAAGTATGGAAAGAAAAATATTTAGAAAATAATAATACGGTAATGGTGCATATTAGAAGAATAAGAGAAAAGTTAAAAGAAAATACAAAAAATCCTAAATTTATAAAAACAGTATGGGGAGTTGGATATAAAATTGAAAAATGAGGAATTTATAAAATTAAAAAATAGTATAGCAAGAAAATCTGTCATAAAAATATTATTATATAGTTTAGGTGCGATTATATTATTTTCAGTATTAATAGATGGAGTGTATAATGATGAACTAGCAGACAGTTTGGCAAGTGTAAATAGAGATATATACTATTGGTGCATAGCAAATAAGATAATCTTACTTGGAATTACATATTTAGTAATATTTGCAATTATATCTTTTTTTGTTATCAGAAATACAAGTAATAATATGGTAGAAATAATAAAAGCTATGGATCAGATAATAAAAGAACCAGAGAAGGAAGTAAAGTTATCAAATGATTTAATACTATTAGAAAGCAAATTGAACAATATAAGAGTTGATTTGGTGTCAAATCAAAATAAGGCAAAAGAAGCATTGCAAAAAAAGAATGACTTAATAATGTATATGGCACATGATTTAAAAACACCACTCACATCAATTATAGGATATTTAACTTTGCTTATTGATGAAAAAGAAATACCTGAAAATTTGCAAAAGAAATATATGGATATAGCATTAAAAAAATCTTTAAGATTAGAAGAACTTACAAATCAATTTTTTGATATTACAAGATATAATTTACAATCAATGCCTATTACTAAACAAAATATAGATTTGGTATTTTTGTTAGAACAGCTTGTAGAAGAATCTTATCCAATGTTACAAGAAAAAAAGTTAGAATGTATTTTAAATAAGCCGAAAGCTATTCAATTTATGGGAGATGGAGATAAGTTAGCAAGAGCATTTGGAAATTTATTAAAGAATGCTATTAATTATAGTTATCTAAATACAACTATAAAAATAGATATAAAAGAATATGAAGATAAAATAGAAATTGTATTTAAAAATAAAGGAGATAAAATTCCAGAATACAAATTGGAAAAAATATTTGATAAATTCTATAGAGCAGATGAATCAAGAACATCTAGCACAGGGGGAGCAGGATTAGGACTTGCAATTACAAAGCAAATTATTGAACTACATAATGGAAAAATTTATGCTAAAAATGACAATGAATTTATTGAGTTTTATATAGAATTAAGTAAATGAGGTAAAAATGAAAAAGAAAAAATTTATTATTTTAATAATAATAATATGTGCAGGTTTGATAATATGGTATTTTAATACATTTACAATTAAAACTAATTATGAAATAATAGAAAGTGAAAAAATAGTAGATGAAATAACCATAATTCAAATATCAGATTTGCATGGAAGTTCATTTGGAAGAAATAACAAAGAACTTATTAAAAAAATAGAAAAAGAAAAACCTGATATTATTTGTGTAACAGGAGATATGTATACAGCAAAAGATGAAAAAGGCAAACAAATAGCTTTAAAGCTACTCCAAGAACTAGCAAAATCATATAAAGTATATTTTGTAAATGGAGAACATGATTGTGATGAAAAATTCATACAAAATTTAAAAGATAACGAAGTAAATGTTCTAGATTATAAAAAAGAAACAATAGCCATAAAAAATACAAAAATAAATTTATATGGTATAACAAATCAGTACTATTCAGCAACTTTTGATTTGAAAAATGCTTTTGAAATTAATAAAGAAGAGTACAACATTTTATTAGCACATATTTCAAACTTTGAAGAATTTGAACAATTTGGAATTGATTTATCATTATGTGGAGATACACATGGAGGACAAGTTAGACTTCCATTTTTAGGTGCAATAATAAATAGAGGAATATGGTTTCCAGAAATAGTACAAAAAGGATTAAATGTAGAAACAAATTATATTAAAGGATTATATAGTATAAATAATTCTTATTTATATGTATCAAGTGGACTTGGGAATTATCCAATCAGTATAAGGCTATTTAATAGACCAGAGATTGCAGTTATAAAATTAAGATGATTAACAAACATCCTATATTGTATTCTACATCTATGGTAAAGACAAAATTTATAAAATATACTATCCTTATTGTAGGAGGTAATTATTATGGATCAAGTAAAAATAGGAAAATTTATTGCACAATGTAGAAATGAAAAAAATATAACACAAGAAGAACTAGGAGAAAAATTAGGTGTAACTAATAAAACAACTTCAAGATGGGAAAATGGGCATTATCTACCAGATATTGAAATGATGCAATTATTAAGTAAAGAATTTAGTATTAGTATAAATGAACTAATTTCAGGAGAAAAGATAAATGATTTAGATTATAAAGAAAAAGCAGAAGAAAATTTAATTGTTGCATTAGAGAATAGTACATTTACTCTAAAGGAAAAAATAAAGTTTCATAAAAAGAAATGGTTAAAAGAGCATATATTCGATATTGTTCTATGTATAATTGCTTGGCTAGTAGTTATCGTTGCATTAAAATTACAAAATGCAGAAGGTTATTTAATAGGAACTATATCTGGAATATTAGCAGTTTTTTTCTATGTAGTAAGATATAATCAAATGATGATATATGTTGAAGATAGAGTATATAAGAAAATTGAAAAATAAGTATAGTTGATAACTATAAATTACAAGTTACCGAAATAATTAAATATAAATTTTACTAGAAGTTAATTAAATATCAGTTTCTTTTTAGTATAAGAAGTTGAATTTGATAATATTTCAATTTTGGGCAGAAAAAAGGAAGAGTAGGAGAGAGGGGCATTTTTTGAAAAAATAAAGATTTAATAATTAAATAAAAAATAAAATTTCTAAACTAATTCCAAAAAATCTCACAAAGAAATTTTATATAAAACTTACAGAACAAATCATAAAAATAAAATTTATAATTAAAATAAAATTAGAATAATAAAATTTAAATTTTAGAATTTTAGATTTTAAATTTGTGCAATGTTAAATTTATAATTTTAAAAACAAACATTAAATATTTAAAACCGAACATTTGTATAAAACAATTTTTACAAATTATAATGTATAATTTTATAAATCTACAAGACAGATTTAATTATCTAACTTTATTATAATTATTTTATAAATAAGACACTCTAAAATCGTTTTTAAGACATTTTTATATAAAATCTAACAAGTTATATGTTTAATATTTTATTACAAATAATATGACTTGCAGCAAAATCTATATAAAACTACTAAAATATTGATAAATTAGGCATTTATTAAAAATGCTCAAAAATGTCTAAAAAAGTGACGCACGAGAATCGATTTTAAGGCGTTTTTATTTTTTAGGCATATAACTTGTTGTTTGAAAAATAAGGCAAAATACTGATATATAAGGATTTAAAGAATTTTTGAAAAAATAATCTAAAGTTATATAATTTTTTTATAAATTATTAGGTTACAATAATGGAAAAAAATCCAACCAAGAATAAACACAAAATAATGAAGCATCAGAATCAATTTTAAGGAGTTTTTATATAAAGTAAATAGTAGTTTATTGTAGATAAATATGGCTAAACATAGCTTGTATCAAGGAATAGCTAATTTTTGATGGGTGGGACTAAGATGCAAGTCCTATATATTTGTTCCTACCTCTATTTGCACAAAACTTTGATTTTGCGCAATGTTTAATATTTCTTTTTTATACTTCTCTTTCTTCCAGTTAGTATTTTATGTGTATAACTTTATACTATCTTATCTACTGGCGAATTAAATACATAATGTAGTGCTATTGTTGCTTCTACCATGCCAAAATTTGGCCCGAAATGTCCTCCATGAATACTTAATTTTTTTAATAAGATTTCTCTTATTTCTTTAGCAAGTTCTTCTAGTTCTTTGTTTGATAATTGTTTTAAATCTTTTGGTTCATTTATTTTATTTAATACTTTTAACATTTTTATCCTCCTATAATATTTTTTCTATTATTATATATCACTTAGAGTTGACTCAAAGTCAATAGCTTTTATAAAATTTATTTAAAAAATATATTAACATAAAATTAATCAATTAATAAAAAAGACTTTGTATAAAAAATTATTATATAATATACAAAATCTTTTTTATTTTAATTTTATATTATCAGAAACTATTAACTATTAAAAGTTACATGATTGAAAACAATATTTTCCATCTTTCTTAATTATAGATATGAATATTTCCTTTTCAGAGCTTTTCAAAGTTAAATAGTATGAATTATCAGAGTTTTTTGTTACACTTTTTATTGTCACTTTTGAATAAGTAGTATCAGATATTATATCGATATATCCATTTACTTTTTCTTCATATCTAAAGACTTTTCTAAGGGTTTCTTTAGAATACGTATAGTTCATTTTCTCTTGTAGAAATTTAATCAAATTCTCTTCACTTATAAAGTACCATGAAACTTCATCTACTGAATCATATTTTGCTCTTAATTGATCCTTTTGCTGATTGTTTAAAGCTGTACAATATGTATTATTAGTATCAAAAACGGCATATCTTAATGGATAACTGTCAGACTTATCTATAACATCGAATAGTTTCTCTGGACTTTGGTATTTTATTTGTGTAAATGGGTTATTAACACTATCATTCAAAAATTTTAATAAGCTTGTATCTTCTTCATTACTAGTTTGTAAATTTTTTGTTACTACCTTGCATGAATAAAAATAATATATATTATCTATTTTACTAACAACCAACTCTACATCTTTTCCATCAGTTAATACAGGATTTGGCAATGTTAAATAATATTTATCATTAATTTTATATCCACTTTTTATAGTAAATGTATAATGTAAATCATCATATTTTTCTGCAAAATATTTTTTTATCTTCTCATTATAATTAAATGCTTTTCTTAATGTGTTTTTAGAATATGTATAATTTGTTTTTTCTTTAAAAAGTTTTATTAGGTTTTCTTCTGTTATAACATTGAAAGAACCAAACTCTTCCCTTCCATTTGCTAATATCTTAACTTCTTCAGAACTAGCTTCAGTAGAATAGTCGCTATTCATTATTGCATAAGCTAATGTTTCACTGTCTGCTGATAAAGGACTAAATACTTCTTTAAATAAGTTTTCAGGCTTATCATAATTTACACAAACAAATGAAGTACTTGCATTTCCATTTAATAGTTTTAATATTTCTTTACTTTCTTCATCACTGATTTGTGTTTTCTTATTTTCCTGTGTATTTTTATTTTGATTTATTAAAGCTATTTCAATATATTTAAGAATTTGATTATTAATTTCTGTAGTATATTTACCATTTGGAAGATCTTTTACTGCACTTAATAAGTCCTCGGGGAAGATAGATTTTAAAGAATTTCCATAGTTTTCTCCATCTTGTGGTCGCTTTATTTCTATTAAATCATATTCATTTGAGCTAGACACCTCAAACACTAAAGTTAGTGGCCCAGAAGCGCTCCCTTCCGTTTGAGGAACAGTAGTATTTTGAGTTGAGTAAACACCATATTCTGCTAAAATATATGAATATATTTTATTATCTTTTATTTCAGAACGTAAAACGATATGTCCTTCTGAAAAAGTATTACTTGAAGTTTTATTACTTGAATATTCTTTTTCTGCTAATTTTATTAATTCTCTTTTTATAGCATTATTTAATTTTTCTTCGTCAATATTTTGAATATTATTACTTGCCATACTGTTATTTGTGGCACCGTTATTGTCTAATGTGATTACTTTTTTTCCTAAAAATCTTGCACCTGTGAAAATACCTACTCCAATTAATGCAACAGCTGCAATCGATGCAATTGATATTTTAAAAACTTTTTTGCCTTTTGGTTTTTCTTCCTTTGTTTTTTTCGTTTGGTTTGTTTCTTCATTTTTAATTTTTTCAAAATCTTCCATAATAATTCCCCCTAAATTTTCTGGAACTTTTATTTGTTCCATATAATTATTTATTTTATTTTTTATTATTTCATCAAGTTGATTATTCATTACTCCCCACCTCCTTTGGCGGTTATTTCAAGCATTTCTTTTAGAGAATTTAAAGCTTTATAGTACCAGGTTTTAATAGTATTGGTTGGTTTTTGCATACAATTTGCAATTTCTTCAAAAGTAAAATTCATGTAAAATTTCATTATTAGTATTGATTTAGTATCAATGTCTAGTTTGTTTAAGGCATTTTCAAAATCAATTTTTTCTTCTAAATTAATTCTATTTTCAGAACTTAACTGCACATTACCGATAATCTTCAATACATATAATCTTTGAATTCTTTTTTAGAAAGTTTTTGGATTCATTTATAGCAATTCGAATGATCCATGTTTTGAAAAATTCGGGATGTTTTAATGTATGTAAATTTGTATAACTTTTATATATAACTTCATCAAAAACATCTATAGAATTTTCTTCATTGTTTAGAAATGCATAGATAACTTTATATACGGATTCTTTTACAATGTCCATTATTTGTACAAAAGAGTCTGTGTTTCCATTGTTAAATTCTTTTATTAGCCTTGATAGTTCTTCTTTTGCTTCCATCTTTTCCCCCTTCATTTTATTTTTATAACTATTAGACAATTAAGATAAGAAAAAAGTTTCAGATAATTTAAAATAATTATATCATTAAAAAGAAAAAGAAAATGTAATTTTTATATTACATTTTCTTTTCAAAACCATTTCAAAATAATTTTTATTTAAATCTTTTTAAATATGCATCCATTTTTTCTATGAATTCTTTATTATTTTCTGTTGATACCATTTGACTTATTAGTTGTTCTGTAACATCTGTGACTGGTAAGCTATTCATAGCTTTTCTAATAGCATATACAGTTTCTAGTTCTTTTGCTGTTTGAAGTAAATCTTCTCTTCTTGTTCCTGATTTATTAATATCAATTGCAGGGAATATTCTTTTTTCAGATAATTTTCTATCTAAAACAACTTCCATATTGCCTGTACCTTTGAATTCTTCAAATATAACATCATCCATTCTACTTCCTGTTTCTATTAATGCAGTAGCAAGTATAGTTAAACTTCCACCATTTTCAATATTTCTTGCTGCACCAAAGAATTTTTTTGGTTTATGTAGAGCTGCAGGATCAAATCCACCAGATAAAGTCTTGCCAGAAGATGGCACCACTAAATTGTACGCACGTGCCAATCTTGTAATACTATCTAATAATATAACAACATCTTTATTTTGTTCTGTTAGTCTCTTAGCTCTTTCTAAAACCATTTCTGCAACTTTAACATGATGCTCTGGTAATTCATCAAATGTTGAGTATATTACATCTCCTCTTATAGAACGTTTCATATCTGTTACTTCTTCTGGACGTTCATCTATCAATAAAACAATTAATTCAACTTCAGGATTATTATGAGTTATACTATTTGCTATTTTCTTTAATAATGTAGTTTTACCAACTTTTGGAGGTGCTACAATCATTCCTCTTTGACCTTTCCCAACAGGACACATTAAGTCTATAATTCTCATTGCATATTCAGATTTAGCTGTTTCTAATTTTAGTCTTTCAGTTGGATATATTGGTATTAAGTCATCAAATTTTTTTCTTCTATAAGCCATTTCTGGAGCTTGTCCGATTAACTTCTCCAACAAATATTAAAGCAGGAAATTTTTCACCTTCTTTAGGTTGTCTAGAAATACCTTTTATTTTGTCTCCTTTGTCCAATCTAAATCTTTTTATTTGAACAGGAGAAATATATACATCCTTTGGACTTGGAAGATAATTTTCTCCTCTTAAAAATCCATATCCATCTGGTAAAACTTCCAATATTCCCTCTACAATTTCATCATCTTGATTTGTTACTTTATAGCTAACTGAGCTACTTGTTGAAAGCATATTTTCATTAATATTCTCATTTGTATTTTGCTCATTATTTTCAACTTTGTCTTTTCCCTCTGATAAAATATCAATTAAATCTTCTTTTTTTAATTTTGAAACGTTTTTTATACCTCTTTCTTTTGCTAATTGGCGTAATTCAACCAATGTACAATCATTTAAATTCATAATATTATGTACCCCCTTAACTTTTACTTTTTAAATTAATTAATAAATATATTTAGAAATATACTAATTTTAAAATTAAATATGTTTACTTTTTTATTTTATCATGTTTGGAATTTTTAATAAGAAATAAATTAATAGAATAAATGTTGAAAGAGGCAAAGTAAATAGTATAAATATATGAGTATCTATGCCTCTATATATGTATTTTAATTTGTAATATCATAATAAACTCTTTCATTTGGTAAATACATACCCAACTTTTCACGTGCAATATTTTCTATATATTCAGTTGAATTAACACTTTCTTTGGTCTCTAAAAGACGTTCATTATTTGCTTTCTCTTCTGCAATTTGTTTTGTATAATTGCTTTGCTCTTGATTATATGCATTTAATGTTTTTTGTTGTACAATTAAAGTATAAACAACATATATAGCAATAATTAATATTAATATTTTTTTATATGGTTTTTTTATTTTTTTCATCAGTGAATATCTCTCCAACATAATTAATATTGTTTCCTATAAATATATTTTTCTACATTATACAGGAAAATCCTTCTTTTGTGAAGTGTTTTTTTTATTTTTATTAAATCTTTTTACTTTTTTTACAAAATTTTCTGAAAATTTTATTAAATTTTTGTTTATATTTACAGTTATAAATGTAATTGGTCTAAAAAACACTTTTTTTAGAATTTTAAAGATTATACTAAAAGGAAATAATACAATTTTAATTATACCGCTTAGTATAGTTTTTATGAATTTTATTATTTTAACATTTAAAGAAATAACGTATTTGCTGATTGTAAGAATATAAAAGACAAAACCGAACTAATAAACTTACAAACATGTATAGTCTAATTTCTCCTAAACTAAAGTAAAAAATTATATAAAGCAGGAATGCTCCAGTCAAAAGCCAGAATAAAATATCTTGAATATAGGTAATTGCATCAGGTGTTTTAAATGATCTTCTTAAAATTCTAAAAAAATCAAATAAAATCCCAATTATAATACCACTTACTAAAAAAATGCATAATAAATAGAATTGATTCATTGAATATTCCATAAATAGCTAATCCTCTTTTCTATTTGAAAATTTTTCCTAGGAAACCTCCTGCTTTTTTATCTATATCTTTTTCACTATATCCTAAATTAAAAATATCACCTTCTACAATTACTTCTTCTGTATCTATGCTTAATTTATTTATTTTTAAATTTTCCCCTTTGACTGTTAAAAGCCCAAGTTCTGTTTCTAAGATTACAATTTGATCATCAAAACTAAGAACATCAAGTACACCTGAAATACTTAATTTTTCTCTATTTTCTAATACTATATTTTGCAATATATTAGTTGATGATGTTGTCATTTTTCTCTCCTCTATCATAACTATAAGTACTCCTCTCTCTTTTTATTTTTACCTAAAATATATATATTCAAGTCTTGTCTTTTTTAGAACTAAAAAACAATAATTAGTTTATTTTCTAATTATTGTTTTAAAATTTTAAAAAATATAGTTTTTTATTAGTTAATGTAATTTTTTAATCTGTAATTAGCTCTTGATGTAATTGTTCAAGTATATTATTGCTAATTTTCTCTTTAAAAATTAGTGTTATTTTTGATTCTACAATTTCAATATCCAGAATCTCTAAATTGTTTAATTCTAATATTTTTAATATTTGTTTTAAAATTGAATCATTATTCATAATTCCATGGCCAATCACTGCAATTTTAGAAATATTAGAAAATGTTGAACTAAAAGTTTTTAAATCTGTTTCTAGCAAGTGTTGAAATTTATTAAGCATACATGCTTTTATTAAAAATCTAACTTCTAAATTATGACTGCTGTAATTATGAAATTTAATAGGTATAATTCCATTTAAAATTAGGCTATTATACAATTTATTTAGTAAACTTATAGAGTTATTTTCATATTTTAAATTTATAAGAATAATATCATCATTTTTTACAATGCTTTTTACTTTAATATCCTCAATTTTTTCTTGTATAATTGTTCCTTCCTTATTATTAAATGTAGATTTTGTTACAATTGGAATTTTAAATTTCTGTCCCACTTCGATACAGCGATTATGTAGGACTTTTGCACCTTCATTTGCAATATCTAGCATTTCTACGTATGAAAGTGTTTCTAATTTTTTTGCAATTGTCACTTTGTTTGGGTCTGTTGTATAAACTCCATCAACATCAGAAAAAATATAACAGTGTTTGGCTTTTAGTGCTGCTGCAAGTGCAACTGCTGTAGTGTCTGAGCCTCCTCTTCCAAAGGTTGTAATATCTAAATTATCATTAATTCCTTGAAAACCTGCTACAATTACGATTTTTCTTTTCTCTAGTTCACTTTGTATTCTAGAAGTATCAATGTTTTCAATAACAGCATTTTGGTTAGTATTGTTTGTGTAAATTCCTGCTTGCCAACCTGTTAAAGAAATAGATTTATAGCCTAATTTATTTAATAGAATACTAAGCTTTGAAATTGAAATTTGCTCCCCTGTGCTTAGTAAAACATCAAGTTCTCTATTATTTGGGATAGAAGATAATTCATATGCCTCTTTTAATAAATTATCTGTTGTTTTTCCTTGTGCCGAAACTACAACTACTATATTATTATCTCTATCATATAAATCAATTATTTTATTAGCCACAATGTTTAATTTTATATTATCTGCAACAGAACTACCTCCGAATTTTAATACTATTGTGTCCATCCTTCTGGCACCTTCTTTATGATTTGTTTATGAAATAAAATTAAGTTTAATTCTACTTATATTTTATTATATTAAATTAATCATAAAAAAGTGAGAATTTATTTATAAAAGAAATAAAATACTACAGCTATAACAATTAAAATAACAACAATTGAATAACCAATTAATTTAAGAATATTTTTTATTCTTTTATATTTTTCAAATTTGACGCAATCTTCTGCCTCTTCTTCTTCTATTATGAAATTATCTAAAAAATTTGATATTTCTTCTGGCTGCAATAGAGCTGCCGGAAAAGATAATTCTCTTATAAAGTTTAAATTATCTATATATCTAATTATAATATTATAACTTACTACAGGTAGTATTTCGAGTGTATTTAATTCTTTTGACAAAAATATGCTTTTTAAATGAGTATATGGTAATTCGAATTTTTGTAAATTCCACTTTAAACATAATATATCTTTTTTACATTCTATTTTATAGTTATTAAAATATATCGATAATCCTACAAAAAAAGCAAGAAAAGCTAAAACTATTAAGAATATATCTAAATTATTTCTAAAAGCTAATAGTATTAATAAAATAACTAATAGTATGCCAGTTATTATGGGATATTTATGTTCTTTAAATATTTTTATTGGACTTGAATTAATCTGCACATTATTTCCTTTAGTATCAATTACATTACGGTATTTTCTTCCTAAATTTTCTTTATAAATTTCTTTTAATTTCATTTGTACATCTCCTATTCTTTTTTATTTTTCTTTAAGTATTCTTCCATAAATGCATCTAAATTTCCGTCCATTACATTTTGTACATTTCCTACTTCATACCCAGTTTGATGATCTTTAACTAAGGTATATGGACAAAATACATACGAACGTATTTGACTTCCCCATGCAATATCTCTTTGTTCTCCTTTTAAATCTTCTATTTTTTCTTTGTGCTCTTGTTCTTTTAAATCTAATAGTTTGGATTTTAACATTTTCATTGCTGTTTCTCTATTTTGAATTTGTGATCGTTCTGTCTGGCAAGAGACTACAATATTGGTCGGCATATGAGTTATTCTAACTGCAGATGAAGTTTTGTTAATATGCTGACCACCAGCTCCAGATGCACGATATGTATCAACTCTTAGATCATCAGGATTTATATCTATTTGAATATCTTCTGTTATTTCTGGAAGGACCTCAACAGAAGCAAATGATGTATGTCTTCTACCTCCTGCATCAAAAGGAGATATTCTTACCAATCTATGTACTCCTTTTTCTGACTTCATATAACCATAAGCATAATCACCAGAAATTAAAAATGTTACACTTTTTAAACCTGCTTCATCTCCATCTAAATAATCTAATTCTTTTACACTAAAATTATGGCTGTTTGCCCATCTAGTATACATACGATATAACATCTCTGCCCAGTCTTGAGATTCTGTGCCACCTGCTCCTGGATGAATTGTAACAATTGCATTGTTAATATCAAATTTTCCAGATAATAAAGTGGTAATTTCTAATGTTTCAATATTAGTTTCTACGACTTTTGTATTTTTTATTACTTCTTTTTCCATTTGTTCATCTGATTCAACTTGTAATAATTCTGACATTTCTAACAGATTTAATAATTCTGACATTAATTTATTATATTTTTCTTTTTTACTTTTTAGTATTTTTATTCTTTGTAAAACTATACTTGAATTTTTACTATCATTCCAAAAATTAGTTTCAAGAGTTTTTTCTTCCAATTCCTTTAGTTCTTTTTCCATTTCAGGAATGTCAAAGAGACTCACCAATACTTTCTAATTTAGATTTTAAAATTTGTAATTTTTTTATATTTTCTTCTAATTCTATCATTCTAAAGTCACTTCCTTTTTTATTTTACAATTAGTCTATCATAAGATATATTTTTTTTCAATGATAAAATAAGGTGAAAACTTGTTTTCCACCTCATTCATAATATATAATATTTTTTTCAATATCTTTGGTGCGTATATTTATTTTAACGTTCTTCTTTTTTTAATTCTAATTCATTATTTAAACAATCAATTGTAACTGTTGTGTGTGGCAAAATCTCTTGTGATAAAATTTTTTTAGCAATTAATGTTTCTAGTTTTTTTTGAACAAATCTTTTTAAGGGTCTTGCTCCATAAATTTCATCATATCCATTATCTATTAAATAATCTTTTGCAGATTGGGTTAATTCTAAATGAATGTATTTATCTTCCAACCTTCTTTCTAAGTCTTGAATAAGTAGCTCTAAGATTTTAGAAATTTCACTTTTCTTTAAAGGCTTATAAAATACTATTTCATCTAAACGATTTAGAAATTCTGGACGAAAACTTTGCTTTAATAATGCATTTACTTTATCTTTTGCTTCTTTTGATATTTCTCCATTATTTCCTATCCCGTCTAGTATATACTCAGAGCCTAAATTTGATGTTAGTATTATGATTGTATTTTTGAAATCAACTGTTCTTCCTTGTGAGTCTGTTATACGTCCATCATCTAACACTTGCAATAATATATTAAATACATCAGGATGTGCTTTTTCTATTTCATCAAATAACACAACTGAATAAGGTTTTCTTCTAACTGCTTCTGTTAATTGACCTCCTTCTTCATATCCTACATATCCTGGAGGAGCCCCTATTAATCTAGATACTGAATATTTTTCCATATATTCGGACATATCAATTCTTACAATATTATGTTCGTCATCAAATAGACTTTCAGCTAGTGCTTTTGCAAGTTCTGTCTTTCCTACGCCTGTTGGTCCTAAAAACAGAAACGAACCAATTGGTCTACGAGGATCACTTATTCCAGCCCTTGAACGAATAATAGCTTCTGATACTTTTTCTACTGCTTCATCTTGTCCTATTACTCTTTTGTGTAAAATTTCATTTAGATTTAATAATTTTTCTCTTTCGCCTTCCATTAATTTTGTGACTGGAATTCCTGTCCATCTTGAAATTATTTTTGTTATTTCGTCTTCTGTTACCTTATTACGTAATAAATTATCATCTTTATTTTTTTCCTTTTCTGCTTGTTCTTCTTCTATTTCTAATTGTTTTTGTAATTCTGGTAATTTACCATATTTTAATTCAGCAGCTTTATTTAATTCATAATTTCTTTCTGCTTGTTCTATTTGGCTATTTACTTTTTCAATTTCTTCACGTAATTTTTGTACTTTTCCAATAGATTCTTTTTCATTTTCCCATTTTGCTTTCATAGAGTCAAATTTCGATTTTAATTCTGCCTTTTCTTTTTGTATGTCTTTTAGTCTTTGTTTTGAAATTTCATCTTTTTCTTTTGATAATGCTGTTTCTTCAATTTCTAATTGCATGATTTTTCTAGAAATTTCGTCTAATTCTGTTGGCATTGATTCCATCTCAGTTTTTATCATACTACATGCTTCGTCTATTAAATCAATTGCCTTGTCTGGTAAAAATCTATCAGATATATATCTATGTGATAATGTGGCTGCTGCTATAAGTGCATTATCTGCAATTTTAACGCCATGAAAGACTTCGTATCTTTCTTTTAATCCTCTTAGAATCGATATTGTATCTTCTACAGATGGTTCATCTACCATTACTGGCTGAAAACGTCTTTCTAATGCTTGATCTTTTTCTATATATTGACGATATTCATTTAATGTTGTAGCACCTATACAATGTAGTTCACCTCTTGCAAGCATAGGTTTTAGTAAGTTACCTGCATCCATTGCACCATCTGTTTTTCCAGCTCCAACAATTGTATGGATTTCATCAATAAATAAAATTATTTTTCCTTCACTTTTCTTTACTTCTTGTAAAACAGCCTTTAACCTTTCTTCAAATTCTCCTCTGTATTTAGCACCTGCAACAAGTGAGCCCATATCCAATGAAAATATCGTGCAATCTTTTAGCCCTTCTGGTACATCTCCTCTTACGATTCTAAGTGCTAATCCTTCAGCAATAGCAGTTTTACCTACACCCGGTTCACCAATTAAACATGGATTATTTTTTGTTTTTCTTGATAAAATTCTAATAACATTTCTAATTTCTGTATCTCTACCTATAACAGGATCTAGCTTCTGCTCTTTTGCTAATTTAACTAAATCTTGTCCGTATTTTTTTAAAGAATCATATGTTTCTTCTGGATTATCTGTTGTTACTCTTGTATTGCCTCTAACACTTGATAATGCTTTTAAAAACTCATTTTTTGTAATGCCGTATGTTTTAAATATTTCTTTTAGCTCACTATTTGCATAATCAAATAGTGATAACATTATATGTTCTACAGAAACATACTCATCTTTCATTTTTAACGCAATTTTTTCTGCATTATTTAAAACTAAATCTACATCTTGTGATACATAAATACTGTCATTTGGTCTTGCACCTCCCGACATTCTTGGCTTTCTACTAATGATATTTCTTATGGCATCTTCAAAATTTTCTGATACTCCCATCTTCTTTAATAGCTCTCTTATTAAACTATTATCCTGTTCTAAAAGTGCAAGTAATAAGTGCTCTTGTTCTATTTGAGCATTTTGATTTTCAATTGCTATACTTTGCGCATTTTGTATTGCTTCTATTGATTTTTGAGTAAATTTTTGAATATTCATATTCATACCTCCTTATTAGCTTTAGTATTTCAATATTTTAAGCACTATTTTATAATTTGATTCAAATTTCCTGTATTTAAACCATTTCTAGTTTACTATATTTTTGTTTTTACTTCAACCTTAATAAAGTCAATTTTTATATATTTTTCAATTTCTTCTAATTTTATATTATCTAAAATTTTTTTCATTTTTTCATACATAAGAAAAGATACAATAATAAATATTGTACCTATTTCGTTAAGACGTTATTAGTCCCAGTATACTCTTTTGCCATACTGCAAATCAAATTTACAGTATTATCAATTCCAATTGCGTCACTATTAATACATATATCATAATTTGATGGATCCTTCCAGTCTCTTTCTGTATAATACTTATAATGATTTGCTCTTAATTTATTTATTTGGAAAATCTCTTTTTCTGCTTTGTCCCTATTCATTCCATAAAACTCTGTTGCTCTTTTTATTTTATTATCCATTGAACTACTTATGAATATCTTTAAAACATTTTTATTGTCCTTTAATACAAAATCTGCACATCTACCGACTATTACACAAGAATCTTTTGTTGATAGTTCTTTTATAAGCTCTGACTCTTTTATAAATAGCTCATCGTCATTATTTAAACCTATGTAATATCCACTATTAAAATTATCTAATAAATTTCTTTTTTGTTCGTTATCTTCAATATATTCTGCTGAAAGTCCTGTATTCTTTGCCATTTTTTCTATAATCTCTTTATCATATAATTTTATGCCGAGTTTTTCTGCTACTAATTTTCCAATATATCTTCCACCTGAACCATATTCTCTTGCAATTGTAATAATAATTCTATTTTTTTCATTCTCATTTTCAATTATATTTGTTTCTTTTATATCTATACTTGTTTGGTTACTATCCTTTAATTCTTTAGACTCTTTTATTAGGAGTGTCAATGCTAAAATAAATGCTAATCCGTCTGCAAGAGGTCCTGCACTTAATACTCCCATTATTCCATATATATGACTAAGGATTATCATTGATGGTATTAATATTAGTATCTGTCTTGAAAGTGATAAAATTGCACTTTTGGTACTTTTTCCGATTGCTTGAAAAAATATTCCTGAAGGAATTTGAACACCATTAAATATGCAAAGTAATAAATATATTCTAAAAGCCAAACAAGCAAACTCCATATAATTTTCATCACCACTACCAAATATTAATATTAATTTGTTTGGTAGTGTTTGGAATAATATAAATGCTATTGTACTGATTACCAAGCTTGATCCTAATACAATCTTTAATGTCTTCTTTACTCTATAATATTTTTTAGCACCATAATTATATCCTAATATCGGTTGACTTCCTGCTGCTATACCAATTATTATACTATTTAATATTTGACTAATCTTCATTACAATTCCTAAAACCGTAATAGGAATTTCTGCTCCGAATTTACTATCTGCACCATATTTTCCAAGTAGATTATTCTCTGCTGTCATAACACACACTATACTCATTTGTGTTATAAAACTACTTATTCCAAGAGATGCTACTTTTTTGCATACATTTGCTTTTAATTTAAAACATTCTCCCGAGATTGTTATTGTTTTAAATCTTTTAATATAAATAATATTTAATAAAAACGTTAAAATTTGACTTATAACTGTTGCAATTGCAGCTCCTTCTACTCCTTTATGAAACACAAATATAAATATTGGATCCAATATTGTGTTTAATATTGCTCCTGCAACCATAGTTACCATTGAATATTTCGGACTCCCATCTGCTCTAATTATTGAGTTTAATGTTGTTCCAATCATTGAAAATGGAAATCCAATTGCTATAATTCTCCCATAAATCATTGCATAATCTTTAAGATTTTCTGTACATCCAAACAGTCTTAAAAATTGTGGTAAAAATATTAAAGTTATTAAACAGAATAATATTGATACAATTGTAGACAATAATATCCCATTACCTATTCCTATTTCTGCTTCTTTTTTCTTTTTTTCCCCTAGTTTCAAACTTAAATATGCTGATGCTCCATCTCCTAACATTAATGAAAAGGCTAAACCTATCATTACTAATGGAAATACTACATTGGTTGCGCCATTTCCCAAATAGCCAACACCTTGTCCTATAAATATTTGGTCAACTATATTATATAATGAGTTTACCAACATTGAAATAATACAAGGTATTGAAAATTTCACTATTAATTTTCCAATTTTTTCTTTTCCTAGCATGTTTTCTTCTTTTTCCATTTTTCTCCCTCTTTCCTACAATTTTACCTCATAAACATTTTCACCAATTTATCTATTATATATTTTGCAGGAAATTTTGTCAATTAAAAAAAGACATAATTATAATTTGTCTTATTAATTTTAATTCTTTCTTTGTATATTGATTTAGATGCGAATGTGAACGTCTTGATTTATCTTTCAAACTTTATAATGTTCCATCATATATTTTTCTCCATCTATATTTTGTTCTTCTGTACTCACAAAATTTGATTGCAGCTTTTGTTACTCCATATTTATATGAAAATTTTACCACAGACTCCTTATATCTTAATCTAAATGTGATATCATCACTTATATCACATAACAAAAAGGGAGCCATTTTCACGGACTCCCTTTTTTAGTTTTTAAGTTACTGAGCGATATAGTTTTCACTCAAAAAAGCGCTTACTTCAACATCGGATAAATATTCTTTTTCCATAAGAAGCGCCGCCAGTTTAGAAATAACCATCTTATTCTTGGTCACAACATCAAGAGTTTCTTTGTAAGCTTCTAAACAGATTTCTTCCATTTTTTCAATGGACTGATTTTCGATATGATTGTTAAACTCTGGGCGACCAGCAATTTTAACCAATTTACTCTCAGTCATAGCAAAATTCATAACCATACAGTAAGCTAAATCTGTAGCTCTTTCAAGGTCATTCGAAGCACCAGTAGAAATATCTCCAAGAAGAATTTCTTCTGCGCAACGTCCACCATACATAACTCGAATCTGTTTTTCCATATCCGCTTTTTGCTTATATGTTTTATAAGATTCATCAAAGAAATTGTATCCGCCTGCTTCACCTCGTGGAACAATTGAGATACAGAAATTCTTGACATCAGGTCTTATAGATGCAGAAACAATAGCATGGCCTGCTTCATGTACCGCAGTAAGATATTTTTCTTTCTCGCTCAATGGTGAACTTTCCTTTTTTATACCCACAATTACTCTCGCAATTGCTTCATCAATAATTTCATTTGTGATGCAAGGAGACTTTGACCTGACTGCTAACAAAGCAGCTTCATTTAGTACATTTTCCAGATTAGCTCCAGAAAAACCTACTGTTTTTCTGGCAAGTTCTCGTAAGTTTACATCATGGCTGAACCGTTTGTTTCTTGCATGAACGCTTAAGATTTTTGCTCTTGCATTAACATTAGGCATAGGAACATACACATGTCTGTCAAATCTGCCTGGACGAAGAATTGCTGGATCCAAGATTTCTTTATGGTTTGTAGCAGCAATTACAATAACATGACTATTGCTGTCAAATCCATCCATTTCAGCCAATAACTGGTTTAATGTTTGCTCACTATAAGATTTTCCACTATATCTATTTTGAGCAACAGCATCAATTTCATCAATAAAGATGATAGATGGCGCAACTTTTTTTGCTTCATTGAAAATTTTTCTTACTCGTGACGCACCAACACCAACAAACTTTTCTTCAAAGCTTGAACCAGTTACTTGAAAAAAGGGTACTCCAGCTTCACCAGCAATTGCTTTTGCAAGCAATGTTTTACCAGTACCCGGAGGGCCTACAAGCAAAATACCTTTAGGAATTCTAGCTCCCATATGGGTATATTTCTTAGACTCTTTTAAAAAGTTTACTACTTCCGAAAGCTGTTCTCTTTCTTCGTCAATTCCTGCAACATCTGTAAATCTAACATCTGTAGTTACAGCTTTGACTTTAAAGTTTCCAGTACCAGTCATTCTTCTGACCATGAAAAACATACAGCCAAACAACAGCACTGCACTTAAAAGTGAAGAAATAGCTCCGAAAGTTCCATCAGAAGATATTCCTTCCACTGAAACCTCAATGTCATTTCCAAGTTTTCTTTGCTCATTTACATATTTCCAAAATTCACTAATACTTGGAACATAGGTAAATTTTTGTGTTTCATCCTTGAATGTGACATCAATCTTACTAGAACCAGCTTGGGTGCTAATTTCTTTGACATCACCTTTTTCAATACAGGCTACAATTTCGGAGTACTTTACTTCCTGATTTTTGAAATTCCGGGCATTGTTGTACACTGATATTAGTAAAATGATTAACATTACCGACGTTACTAGGGCAAGTAACCGTTTCACCACATTATTTCTTCGAGTTCCGTTCTTGTTATTTCTCATATTCAAGTTCCTCCAAACTGACATATAATATTGTAAATGTACAGTTTAAGTATATCACAAATTAACATAATTCGCAATATATTTTTAGTAACAACTACATCATGCAATACTATAAATAGCATTCCTGCTCAATCATTACCTATAATGTTGTATTACAATTTCTTTAGATTTAACGTTGTCAATGACTGCCATTGCAATTCTATTTAGTTTATAATCAAACCCTTCTTTAAAGTTGTTTATTATAACTCTATTTGGATGATTTTTCCATAATTGTAGAAGTTTGTCATCTAATTTTCTAGCTTCTTCAATATTTTCTGTTCTAGTTTCATTATTATCAATAGTATAATATTTTTCAGCCCCTTTAGCTGTTGTTGTGAGATGTAATACTAAATCGTAGCTATCTCTAACTGTTATTATATTTTTATTATATGTCTGCAAAATATCCGAAAGAACATTATATCCAACATACACTGCTGGCTCAATGGCACTTCTATCTGATAAAATAACATATTTTTCTTTGGACTTTCGAGCTAAATTTTCAGCTTCTATTTCACGATGCAGCTGATATTTCACAATTAGTGTTGCAAAATCAATATCAGAACATTTTGTATTTATCATACCATTTTGTTTTAATTCTGTTGCTGCTTCATTTATTATAATTACATTATATCCTAATTTTAAAAGCTGATTTTCTACATAAACTAAAGCTGAAGATTTTCCTCCGCAAGGTCCACCTGTTAAGCATATTTTTGAAACTAGCATTTTATATTGCCTCCTTATCAGTATAACTTCATTTTTATACATATCAATTTTTTTACTTTTTGTATAAATATTGTTGAATTATTTTTACAGTTTCATCGTATATTGCTAAATTTTATTGTAAAAAATAATATAAATTTCTGTTTTCAAATCCTTTTCCATATTTTGTTTTTAACTCTTTAGATAATCTTTAATATATTTTTATATTCGGATAATTTTTGGCTATCTTTTATTTTATTTTTAATCCAACTATATATTAACATATCTTCTATTCTTCTAAATAGCAACAACTTCTTTCATCATGTGATTTTCAAATACATAATGTTTATTACATAATTCCTTTAGTTTTGGTCTATGTGTAACAATTACATATGTTTTATCTTTTAAATATTTTTCTATCATATTAGTTATTTTTTCTTCAGATAGTATATCTAAATTAGATGTTGGCTCGTCAAAGAAATATAATTCTTTATCAATTAATATTCCTCTAATCATATTTAATCTTTGTCTTTGCCCTGCCGATAATTTTATGCCTCTTTCTCCTACCATTGTATTTAATCCTTTTGGTAATTCTTTATACCATTCCATTAATCCAGCTTCTTCTAACAATTCAAAGATCTTATCATCAGATATTTGTTTTCCTAAACATAAATTATCCCTTATACTCAAATTAAATAATTCAACTTCTTGAGATACAAATACTAAATCCAATCTAGTATTTATTTCATTTTTACCATTTATAGTTAAACTGCCGTTTTTTAATGGATATAGACCTGCAAGAATATTCATTATTGTTGATTTTCCCTGTCCTGACTCTCCCATTATACTAATTTTGTCGCCTTTATTTAATATAAATTCAGGTATTACTATTTTGGTTGATTTTTCATTGTAAGAAAATAAGATTTCTTTAGCTGACAAATTTTCAAACTGTTTTATAATCTTCATTTCACTGCAATTTTCAAAATATTCATCTAATTGTTTTTTGGTAGTCTTAAATTTTTCATTTATATAAATCAATCTAGCTAAACTATTCAAGTTAAAATATAATTTTCCAAGTGCAGTTATATAAAATAACAAATATGGCAATGCATCTTCTCCATTTTTAACCATTATAATTGTGCTAATTAAAACAACTATATATAATCCTGTAAATACCCCATTTGCATTTGATCTTTTTCTCTCATTTATTTTAGTTGCCTTTAAATATTCTTCTGAACTTTCTTCAATTTTGTCATTACAAAAATTTAAAATATTTAATTTTCTGACTGCCATAATATTTTGTATAAAATCAACAAATGTCGCATTATATTTTGATTCTGCATCATTTGCTTGTTTTTGATATATATGTTTGTTTTTTATCATTTTATATTTTGTATATACTGCTAATGATGAAATAATAATACATACTATGCCTATTATTAAAGATTGCTTACATACCATTATTAAAATTATTGTACCTCCAATAATTAATGGAATAAGACTTATTTCAAATTGCCAAAACATTTCAGCAAAGTTTTTTTTAACTGTTGATACCAATTTATGAATATATCCCGTATGTATATTTGTAACTTGCTCCATTGTCATAGAATTTATTTTATTAAAATAATATTTTTGAATTGCTGTTTGAGTTTTTGCATCATTGAGATTATCAATATATGAGGCTACTTTACCCGTTATAAGCATTATAAGTTGTGCTATAGCAATACCAATTGCCAATTTGGTCAATTTATTAAGAGTTAAAGGACTTGTTGCAAAATATGCAATTATAAAGGACATTCCATAATCAGCAATTGAATATGCAGTATTAAAAACAAGAGAATAAACACATAATTTTTTTTATATTACTTTTACTAATTCTTTCATCATCCATAGTGAAACCTTTAATCATATATTCTTTTAATCTTTCAGTCGCCCATCTTCTAAAATTAGTAGTAACTTTCGATTTTATTCTATATCCTAAAGATAAAATCATATCTAAATTGTAATATTTAACTTTTCTTTCGACTTTTCGATTTCCTTCTTTTTGAACTGTCAAAAATTCCTTGACAGTTGAATTTATGTCTAATTCTTCTTCATCAAAGATATTTTTAATATGCAAACTTATATTTTGTTTAGTTGTATCATATAAGTCAGCCATCTGTTGTTGTGATAACCATACTGTTTCGTCTTCAAGTTTTACATCTATTTTTGTCGTTCCATCATCAGTTTGATAAATTACAATATTATTGTTATTTTCTTCCATTGTAATACCTCCATTTCTATTAGATTTTAAAAGGTGTCAACAAATATAATCATTGTTCACACCTTTATTTTACTACATATTTTTAATATTTTGTGGACAAGTTATAAAACTCGAACCAATTTATCTTTTTAAAAATTTAAATCTTTCCCTTATTTTATGCTACTTTCCACAGCAATTCTTGTATTTTTTTCCCGAACCACATGGACTGTTCCCCTCAGTATATATAGTACATATAGTATTTATAGTATTATTTATATTTCAAGTCTTTTTCAGACAAGTAACTTTTGGTATATATAGTATATATAGTATTTATTTTATTATCAGTATTTATTCCCTGTGAACATTTTGTGAACATTGTTCGCAATATTTCATCTTACTTATGTACAAATTATAATCTAAATATTTTAATAGTTCAATAGTTTTTGTAAAAAATACATTAATTCATAAATTTTATAACTAATTATATAGCACTGAATACTTCCTTAAATTTTCTATAATTTCTTTTAATTCTTTTGAAAAATGTTTTAATTCATCTTTTGTATTGTATTTTCCTAATGAGATTCTTATCGAACTATGAGCTTTAGTATCAGATAATCCTATCGCTTTTAAAACGTGTGAAGATTCTATACTACCAGTTGTACAAGCACTCCCTGTTGATATAAATATTCCTCTCTTATCTAATTCAGTAAGTATATTATCCGCTTCTACACCGTTAACAGAAATATTAATATTTCCTTGTAACCTTTTTTCTATATCTCCGTTTATTCTAATATCCGGTATATTGTTCTTTATTTCATTTATTAGATATGTTCTTAAATTATATAGATATTTATTCTTATCTTCAAAATTATTATATGCTAATGTTATTGCCTTTCCTAGTCCAACAATTCCTGCAACATTCTCAGTTCCTGCTCTTTTGTTTCTTTCTTGATGTCCACCATTTAAATATTTTCTAAAATTAATTCCATCCCTTACATATAATGCTCCTATGCCTTTTGGTCCATAGAATTTATGTGCTGATAATGAAAGCAAATCTATTCCTAATTCTTTAACATCTATTTTTATATTTCCAATTGCTTGAACACTATCTGTATGAAATAAAATATTATACTGCTTAGCTATCCTTCCTATATTTTTTATTGGTTCAATTGTTCCTATTTCATTATTTGCAAACATAATAGATATTAGTATTGTATCTTCTCGTATTGAAGTTTCTAGCTGTTTTAGATCAACAATTCCATTTTTATCCACATTTATATAAGTAATTTCAAATCCATGCCTTTCAAGTTCTTTGCAAGTATCCAATACTGCTGGGTGTTCTATTTTACTAGTGATAATATGTCTTCCTTTATCTTGGTTTGCAAAAGCTACACCCTTTAATGCCATATTATCTGATTCGCTACCTCCACTTGTAAAATATATTTCTTCAGTATTAGCATTTAATACTTTTGCAACTTGTTTTCTTGCATCTTCTATAATAGCTTTATTTTCTCTTCCAATTCTATATGCCGATGATGGATTACCATAATTTTCTTGTAGATATGGTAACATTTCTTTTAATACTTCTTTATCTAATTTAGTGGTTGCACTATTATCCAAATATATATCCATTTTTATTTCCTTCTTTCAATAAAATTATAACATATTATTTTATTTTTTTAAATAAATTGACAAAAATTAAAATCTATTATATCCTTTTATCAGGAGGTAATTACTATGAACAATATAAGAGTTGGCTGTTCGGCTTTAATAAAGCATGATGATAAATTACTATTAGGTATAAGAGATAAAGAACCTAATAGAGGTATGCTGATAACACCTGGTGGAGGTGTTGAATTGTTTGAAAACATGAAAGATACTGTTAAAAGAGAAATAATGGAAGAAACTGGTTTAGAAATATGCAACATTCATCAGCTAAAAACTTATGAAATTATTGATTCACCTAATGAACATCGTATAATAATATATTGGTCAGCTGACTACAAAGGAAATTCAATTAATTCTGCTTCTGATCTAAAAAATGCAAAATTTTATACTAAATACGAAATACAACAATTAGAAAAATCTGGTAAATTAAGCAATATTACTAAACAAGTTCTCTCTGATAACGGATGGCTATAACTATAAAAGATATAGAATTATCTATCTAATTCTATATCTTTTGTTAATGATCTTTCTATATTCCATACTTCAAATACACAAAATTTATCCTCATATATATTCATCATAATTCCATATGGTTTATTATTATTTCTAATACCACTATATATAATTTTATCTATGCATTCTTGATATAATTTTTCAAACAATCTATAACTCAATTTTGGTGTTTGCATTGGAATAGATTTTACAATTTCTATACTATCTTTCTCTTTCAAATTTTTTATTAATTCTTTTATTCTATTTTCTCTAGAAATTTTGTATTGTTCATCTGATATTTGAAATGAGTTTCCTTTTATCATCTTCGAATCTTTATAATTATGTATTGGCTTTTCATAAATATTATCCCATGGAATTTCCATAGCTGTATGAATTGTTTTTCCTCTAGTAATATCTCCAACATCAAATCCAGGTCCAACATAATCAATTAATATTTTGTCTCCTTTTTCAAAAACAACCATAATTGCTCCATTGGTTTTATATCTTGGAGTATAGTGACCTGTAAGCATAGTAGACGGATGCTTTGACATAAGAATTACTCCTTCTTGAGTACATTCTTTTACCTCTCTTAGATAATCATTAATATCATCTAATCTAACATCTCTTCCTCTAATTAATTTATATCCTTGTCCTATTGGAGCATCTGTTCTACATAACAATGGTTCTTCTCCAAATATTTGCATAATATTAGGATTTGCTATATCTATATAATCACTTAAAATATATACATCACCAAAAGATGGAAGTCCTAAACTATTACAAATATCCCAACCTTTTAATTTTCCGTATTTAGTTATTTCATTTTTATCTATCGCTTTTTTCAAAGCTTCCATTTTCTCTTTTATCTCCTAACTCTCTTCTTTTAAAATCTACTATCCAACCCTCTAAATTTTTCATATTAACCACTGAATATTTATTTTTTTTCTTTATCAACATTAAATTACCTACTACTGCCTTTATATCTCCATCTACATTTTCAGGTTTTGGTACTCTATCATATTCTTTACGCTCTGGTTCATCCATTCCTCCAAATAAATTTAGCTGCCTACTTTCTTCAAGTAGATTACTTCTTACTTTATCTGATATATTAGTAAAGTTGTTATATTCAGGTTTAATTAAATATTCTCTGCATTGTTCACTTATTTTTTCCAAAATAGTTTGATATTCATCCATAAGCATTTGTTCTATTTCTTCTTGAGTCTTGTCTATAACAAAATTGTTTATTTTATATGATGCATTAACTCTTGTTGTAACTCCTAATCTTGAAACTTCACTTTCTATTCTTCTGGCTAATCTTCCATTTGGAACTTTTGCTAAAAATATTGAATATAATGCTCCTTGTTCTAAAAGTCTCTCATATCTTCTGTAACTTGCAGCTGTCCCCACTTTTAACTTATCATTTGCAAAATAAGCCAAATACACATGATGTTCTTCATCGCAAAATTTCTTTGCTTTTTTGCTATTTGTTCTGCAATTATCTCCTGTACATCCTAAACATAAATCAAATCCAGAGTTATTTTGACATTCTATGCATTGTGAAAAATTGCTACCGGCTTAAATCAATATAATTTTTACAAGGGACTATTTTTTTGGTTTCTAAATCGTAATATCCTCTACACCTTTTTTCTCCTGTTTTTTGTATATTAATACTACCTTCGCATTCTTCATATTCTATTTTTTTTGTAACATTATCATAAAATAACATTTTAGGACTATTTTCTGTCCATTTTATTCCTAGGAATTGTTTTACTCCCATATAGATGTTCCTTTCAATTTATCAAAATATGGCTTCAATTTTTTTACAATATCTATCATCCAGTCTTTTCTAATATTTTCATTCCATAATGCTCTATCAATAGCATTTATATCCTTCGCTATTAACTTTCTAATAAATTGCGACTCTACAATTGGTGCATCTGCTATAAACATTTCATTTTCTTGATTTTCATAATATAAATATGGTATGTTTTTTTCTTTTTGTTCTGTTATTTCAGTATAATCATTAATTCTTCGTAACTCATACCCATATTTTGAAAACTTATCTTTTACATCAGTATCTACTGCAACAATATGCAAATGTGCATGGTCTGAACAACTTCCTCCTTTTAATGAGCATGATAATGCTCCATGCTCGTAAAATACACACCTACCATATGTTTCATTAAATACTTTTTGTAACTCACATTTAATTATTTTTAATTCTTCAATTTGTTCTTTTGGTAATTGCGATATCGATAAATAATGTTCTTTTGGAACAATTAATAAATATCCTGGCACTAATGGTCCAACCATAGGCATAATTACAAATTTTTTTGTAGTTGCTACAATTCTACTTTCTAGTCCAGCACTTTCAAATTCCTCTTTCAAATAAATATCAAAAAAATTATTTTCTTTCTTATTATTCATTTCGCTACAAAATGAGCATTCCATATTTATTACCTCTCTTCTTCTATTTGTTTTTCATATTCTTTATTATTAATCGATTTAACACATTTTTCAACCATTGCATACCCAATATTCATATTTTTAAAATCTTGTTCACTTCCCCACCAATGATTATTATTATCATATATTGTATAATCTGTCCAGTCTAGTTTGTTTAATTTGCCCTCATTAAATACTGGAGAACCAGGTAATGGTACAAATCTATATAAACTTATTCTATGAATATATTCTCTTAAACTATTTAAATATTGAACTGTTTGCATGCTTGTCTCTATATTTTCTCCTGGATATCCGTGCATTATATATAATTTTACAGGTATCCCATTTTCGTGTAATTTTTTTATTACACCTTTGGCTTTTTCTAAGTTAATACCTTTATTCATATTATCAACCATTTGTTGTGAGCCACTTTCTATTCCTAGTCTTATTTCCTGACAATTACTTTCTTTTAATGCTTGTATTATTTGATCATTTACCGTATCAACTCTAGAATTGCATTCCCATTCTAATCCATATTTTTTAAAAATATGAGCTATCCCTACAGCATGCTTTGTATTTAAAGTAAAAGTTTCGTCTAATAAAGTTATACCATCACATTTTGGATATCTCTCTAAGAGATATTTAACTTCATTTTCAAAATCTTCTAAACTTCTAAATTTTACCTTTCCTCTGTTTTGAATAGCACAAAATTTACAACCAAACACACATCCTCTTGATGAAATCATACTAATTGAATTTTTGCTTTTTCCTCCCACTCGGTTATTCATGTATATTTTATCATCTGGTATTAAATTCCTTGCTGGAAATGGTAACTCCTCAATATTTACCCTTTCTCCTTTTATTATTCCTCTATCTTTACATCCTTCCTTTATCCACTTTGAAACAGTTTCTTCTCCTTCTCCAGTAAAAACTACATCCAAATTCATTTCATCTAAAACCTTTTGTGGAAAAATTGTTGCCTGTGTGTTTCCTGCTATATGAAATTTAGCCTTATCTTTTAATTTTTCACAAAGTTTCAAATAAGTTGGATATGATGCTGTAGATGAAATTGAATAAGCATATACATCTGCATTTGGAATACTTTCAATATTTGTATTCTCATCAAAATATTTTACTTGTACTTCACACCCTATTTTTTCTAGAGCAGAACATAAATACAACATTCCTAATGGTGGAAATTCTACTCTTTGTTTATCTTTAATTTTATCGTCATAGTAATAATAAAAAAATATAACTTTCATAATATCTTTCTCCTCAAATAATAAATTTTGTTTGTGTTATTTATCATTACTTCGACACTATTTTATCATATTTTCTAGTAAATTGCAAATATTTCCAGTTTTTACGTTAACTTTATTACATTGTAGATAACAAATTCATCATCTCAAATTACAATTTATAATATCATTTATTACATCAGATTTCATAATTTCTTCTAACATATCATTTGCTTCTTTTCTTGTTTCATCTGAGCTTGATATATAATAATTTTCAGTTGTTTCTATTCTACTATGACCTAAAATATCTGCAACATCTCTAATTTCTGCTCCATTTCGTAGAATCTTAGTTGCATAACTTCCTCTTAAATCATAAAATCTACAATTCTTTATTCTAAGTTCATTATGTATTATTTTAAAAGGATATTTTATAATATCTGTTCCTACATATAATCCATTATTTTTTGTAAATACCATTTCTACACTTTTTAAATTTTTATATTTACCTTCAACAATTTTATATTCATTTATTTTTCCATACTCATTTTTAATAGGTTCCAGTTCATATTTTTTATATTTTCTTCCATATTTCTTTTTTAAAAGTTTTTGTTTTTCTTTATATTTGCATATTATTTTATATAAAGTTTCTGATATCAAAACCTCTCTACAACTTCCTGTCGTTTTTGTTGTCCCCAAAAACCATCTCCCTTTATCATCTTTCTTTTTACAATATACTGTTTTGTTTATTTTAATAACTCTATTTTCTAAATCAATATCATTCCATGTTAGTGCAAATACTTCTCCTGTTCTCATTCCTGTATAACAAGCCATTAAAAAAGCACATATAAAAGTATCATTATTTTTAAATCTTAATAAAATTTTATCAATTTCTTCTTGAGAATAAATATGCTTTACTCTGTTTTTTTGGGTTCAAACAATATTACTTTTGGAATTTGTAATTCAACTGCTGGATTATATTTTAAAAATCCAAAATAATTTGTTGCATCTCTAAAAGAGCTTTTAATTACTTTTTGATAATTTCTCACTCCTTCTTTAGTTTTACACTTTTGTGCAATTTTCAATAATGACTGATTTAATAAAAATGGCGTAATAAAACTTAATTTATATTTTCCTATTTCATCTTTTAATACTTTAAATGTTTCTTTGTATCTTTTGGCTGTTGAATATTTAAAATTTATTTCAAAATATTCTTTCATCCAATAATCTAAATAGTCAGCATAAGACATTTGCGAGTCTTTTGTTGCACCACCATTTATATATTCTTCATAAGCTTTCATTCCAGCCATTAGTGCTTCATTTTTAGTTTTAAATCCAGACTTACTAATATACTTACGTTTTCCTTCTACTTTGGCTATCTCAAATTGATATTGATATACTTTACCGCGTTTTCTAATATTTACCATTTTTACCTCCATTCTTTTTTTATATTTTTACATATAAAAAAAGAAATGTCAACATATTTTCAATGTCTACATTCCTTTATTTCCAGTCAATTTTGTTCGCATAATTTTATTTTTGTTGACAAAACGAACTGATTTTATCAATTTTTGAGTTTATAAAACCGTCTGTAATCCAGTATTTAAGCATTCTTCCCGTGACAATTCTTATACTTTTTACCCGAACCACATGGACATGGATCATTTCTTCCAACTTTTGGTCCTTCATTTACAACAGTCTTATTCATTCCACCTTCTTTTTCTGAAAGGTTTCCATCTACTAAGTTAATTGCTGTATCTTCTAAACTTGCATTTGTAATTTCAGCTGTATTAGTTCTTGTTACGCCTTCTTTTTTACGGATATGAAGCATAATTTTTGTAACTTCATTTTTAATGTCTTCAATCATTTCGTCAAACATTTCAAATCCTTCAATACGATATTGTACAACAGGGTCTTTTTGACCATAAGCACGAAGTCCTATACCATTTTTTAGTTCATCCATATTGTCGATATGATCCATCCATTTTTGGTCTACTACTTTAAGCATTACAACTCTTTCAAGTTCTCTTAAGTCTTCACTACCAAATTCTGCTTCTTTATCATCATATATTTTCTTAACCTTTTCTTTTAATTCTGATATTATTGCTTCAGGATTGATTTTATCTGCCTTTAAACTTTCTACTTCTTCAATTCCAAGTGACATTGTAATATCTTGAAGTAATGCTTCTTTGTTTACATTATTTACATCTGGTGTATAAGCTAAAACTAGATTTTCAATGCTTGAATCCATCATTTTTATAATGCTATCTTTTAGGTTTTCACCATCTAGTACTTCTCTTCTTTGTTTGTAGATAATTTCTCTTTGTGTATTCATAACATCATCATACTGTAATACATGTTTTCTTATACTAAAGTTTCTATCTTCAACTTTTCTTTGAGCAGTTTCAACAGCTTTTGAAATTATTCTTGCTTCAACTGGCATGTCTTCATCTGCACCTAGAGTATTGTATACTTTAGATATTGCATTACCACCAAAAATTTTCATTAAATCATCATCTAATGCAATATAGAATTTTGATTCACCTGGGTCACCTTGACGTCCACTACGTCCACGAAGCTGATTGTCAATTCTTCTTGATTCGTGTCTTTCTGTTCCTATAATTTTTAATCCGCCGGCTTCAATTACTTTTTCTTTTTCTTCTTTTATTTCATTTTCAAATCTTGCTTCTAGTTCTCTAAATTTCTCTCTTGCACTTAATACATCTTTATCTTCAGTTTCATTAAATGCCGTTGCTTGTTCAATTTGTTCTGCTGAATATTTTTGCTTTTTCATTTCTTGTTTTGCTAAATATTCACTGTTACCACCAAGCATAATATCTGTACCACGACCAGCCATGTTTGTTGCAATTGTTACAGCTCCAAGTTTACCAGCTTGTGCAACTATTTCGGCTTCTTTTTCATGGAATTTTGCATTTAATACAACATGTGGTATTCCTTCTTTATTTAGTAAATTACTTAATTTTTCAGATTTACTAATTGAAACTGTACCAACTAAGACTGGTTGACCTTTTTTATGGCTTTCCTTTATATCTTCAATAACTGCTCTGAATTTTGCATCTTCATTTTTGTATATAACATCTGGTTTATCAATTCTTATCATTTCTTTATTTGTTGGAATTTCTATTACATCTAATTTGTATATTTCTTGGAATTCTGCTTCTTCTGTCATAGCAGTACCAGTCATACCAGATAGTTTTTCATACATTCTAAAGTAGTTTTGGAATGTGATTGTAGCTAAAGTTTTTGACTCATCAGCAATTTTAACTTTTTCTTTAGCTTCAATTGCTTGATGTAGTCCATTATTGTATCTTCTACCATACATAATTCTTCCTGTAAATTCATCTACAATTAATACTTCTCCATCTTTTACAATGTAATCTATATCTTTTTTCATTATTCCATGTGCTCTTAATGCTTGGTTAACATTATGAACTAATTCGGAATTCTCTAAATCATTGAAATTTTGTAAACCGAATTCTTCTTCAGCCTTTTTTATTCCTTTTTGAGTAAGTGTAGCTGATTTTGCTTTTAAATCAACAATATAATCATATTTTTCATTATCTTCTGCTTGTTCAAAATCTTTTACATCTTCTTCAACTATTACTTTTGGAGTAAGTTTGCGAACAAATCTATCTGCTTTTTGATATAAGTTAGATGATGCATTTGCTCTACCAGAAATAATTAATGGTGTACGTGCTTCATCTATTAAAATACTATCAATTTCATCGACAATTGCATAATGTAATTTTCTTTGTACTAATTGATTTTTATATATAACCATGTTATCTCTTAAATAGTCGAATCCAAATTCATTGTTTGTTCCATATGTTATATCACAATTATATGCATCTTGCTTTTGTTTTGGATTCATTCCATTTATAATTAAGCCAACTGTTAAGCCTAAAAATCTATATACTTTTCCCATCCATTCACTATCTCTTTTTGCTAAGTAATCATTTACTGTAATTACATGTACTCCTTCGCCTGATAGTGCATTTAAGTATGCTGGAAGTGTTGCAACTAAAGTTTTTCCTTCACCTGTTTTCATTTCAGCAATTCTACCTTGATGCAAAATAATTCCACCTATTAATTGAACATCGAAATGTCTCATTCCTAATACTCTTCTTGATGCTTCTCTTACTACAGCAAATGCTTCTGGTAAAATATCATCTAGTGTTTTCCCTTCTGATAATTGCTTTTTGAATTCATCTGTTTTATTTCTTAATTCTTCGTCTGATAGTTTGCGAGTTTCATCTTCTAACGCGTTGATTTTGTCTACAATTGGCATAACTCTCTTTACTTCTTTTTCACTATAAGATTTAAAAACTTTGCTAAATATTCCCATTTACTTTCTCTCCTTCTATCTTATGTAAATTTACCATTTATATTTTTCCACTGTAATATATCACTCTTTACTAATTTTAGCAAGTAATTTTTTTATATAATATATTTTTTTCATATTTTCTCGTTTTTAACATATTATTTATTAATCAATAAGAAAGAGGGTTTTTAAATGTTTATATATAATTTCAAATTAAACGGAAACAAATTGTTAAAATATATTGTTACTTTTTTATGTGTTATTATACTTATTTTATGTGGTTTTTCAATTTATAAAATTTTCGGAAATGGAATTTTTAAAAGTCATGTTAATGATGAATTTAAAAAAGGTTCTATAAATGAAATTAATTCAAGAAATTATACAAATGTTTTAGATGAAGTTCATAATAATTTAGATTTATATGTTGGTCAAAAAATTAAATACTCTGGTTTTGTTTATCGTATTTATGACTTTTCTGATGACCAATTTGTTTTAGGTAGAAATATGATTATTAGCTCTGATTTTCAAACTGTGGTTGTTGGTTTTTTGTGTCAAACAAACCTTGCTAAAAATTTTACTGATAATTCTTGGGTAGAAATTGAAGGTGAAATAACAAAGGGTGATTATCATGGAGAAATACCTGTAATAAAAATAACTAATATAAAACAAATAAATAAACCTAATGATGAATATGTTTATCCGCCAGACGAAACTTATGTTCCAACATCTACTGTTTTATAAATCTAAAAAAATGTATACTTATTGTAAAAGTATACATTTTTTATTCTCTATCAAAAATTGCTTTCATAACTCCTTTATCTATTAAAGTGGAAAAAATATCTTTAAGTACTATAAGAATTACAGGACCTATTAACATTCCAATAACTCCTATAAATCTAAATCCTGTGTACATAGCTATTAAAGTAAAAATTGGATGTATTCCAATTTGACCACTTACAACTTTTGGCTCTATTACCTGTCTTACTATAGACATAAATACCCATAATACAAAAATACTTATAGCTAAGCGATAGTCTCCGTTACAAGCTGTAATTAATGCCCATGGAAGCATTACTGTTCCAGAACCAAAAATAGGAAGTGCATCTACAAATCCAATTCCTAAGGCTGCCATAAGTGGATATTGTACATTTAAACCTACAATTTTAAAAATATATAATCCAATTAAAGATATTACAAAAGAAACAATTATTAGTATACTTTCTGCTTTTAAAAAACATCCTAATGCTCTTGCAAGTTCTCTTATATGTTTTGCAAGTCTTTTTACCCAAGTCTCTGGCAGATGATGTTCGAGTTGATCAAGCATATATATTTTATCTGTACAAATGAAATATAATGATAACACACATATTACAACATAAAATCCAATTGTTGGAAGAGATGTTATTGTATTTAATATCTTTGTTAATGCATTTTTTACTAAAACTGATATTTCTGCCAAAAAGTCACCCGTTGAATTCTGTATAACTTGCTTTACTTCATCTGAAATTTGTATTTTGCTTATTTCAAAATAAGAATTTATGTTTTGAACCTGTAAATAAGCTTTCTCAAAATATCCATTTAAACCATTTAACATATTTGAAGCTTCCTGAATTAATGTTGCAACTCCCCAAGCAACTAATCCTGTAATAATAGAAATAACAATTGCAAAAACTAAAATAGCGCTTGTCTTTCTTTTTAGCTTAATTTTTTTCATTAAAAAACGTATGCTAGGTTCTATTAATAGAGATAATAAAAAAGCAATTAAAAATGGAAGATAAAATACAGCCAGTTTAAACCCAAGATAGATACCAATAATTGTGAAAATTAATATAAGTAATTTTCTAGTTACTTTACTCCAATAATTCATATCAAAAACCATATGTAAATCTCCAATCTTTTCTCTAGTACTTTATTTATTTAAAATTTAATTCTAATAAATACAAATTCAAAACATCTTATTACTATTTTATGTAAAAATATGGTTTTTATTCTAGTATTTTTTTATATATTCTATAAATAATATTTTATAAGGACCTTCTATATATAGAAAGTCCTTATAAGTTAACTTAATAAAAATATTACTTTACTTGTTATTTTTTGTATTGCAATCACAAATGCTTTCTAAAACATTACATACATTTTGGCTATTTATTTGCTCATTTTGAGCTAAATCTCCTAATGTTAAAATACCAATAATTTTATTATTTTCAATTACAGGTATTCTTCTGATTGCATTTTGGGACATTAGTTTTTCTGCTTCTTCTATATTTGCATCAGCATTACATGTGCAAACATTACAAGTCATAATGTCACTAACTTTAGTTGATGCAGAATCTTTGTTGCAAGCAACTGTTCGTAAAATAACATCTCTATCTGTTATGAGTCCAACTACTTTATTGTTTTCATCACAAACAGGAACACAGCCAATATTATTATCGGACATTAATTTTGCACAATCGCAAACACTTGTATTTGGAGTTACAAATTTTACATCATGACACATACAATCTTTAACTTTCATTTTCAAAGTCCACCTTTAGTACAAAATTTAGGTTTTCGTTTTGGATAACCTATAAACCAGAGTCCAAAAGCAAAATTTAAATCTTATTTTATTTTGTTTTTAAGCTCTAATTTTATTGTGTTCAAATAAGAAAAAGATATACAAGGTTATATCTTGCATATCTTCTAAATTTTTTAAAATTTTAAAAAGTTATCATATCCATACATATTCGTCGTTACATCCGCTTCATATTCAGATTGATATCTAGGTCTCATTGGAGGTCTTCCTGGCATTCCTGGACCTTGAAATGGAGGTCTTACAGGTGGTCTTGGTGGTCTAAATCCTCCAAATAATCTTTCTAAAATAAGAATTCTAATTAAGTCTCTAAGTAATGGATTATTTGGTCTTCTTTGTCTTGTTTCTTCAGTAATTCTATTTTCTATTCTTTCTTCTGATGAACCTGATACTGTTCTATCTTCAGAACTCTTTACAGTTTGTTTTTGAGTTTTCAAATCATTTTTGTTATCACTAGAACGAGTTTCTATATTTACATTAACAATATTAATATTATCCGCTTCTATGTTGTTATAAATCTCCATAGTCATTTCATCAACAAGCTGGTTTGTAATTGGTCTTGTATTATTTTGGCAAACTTTGCATACCATTGGAAAAATTATTTTATAAATGTCCGGATATAAATCTTCTATATTATCTTGTAATTGCATACCACGATCATTTGTATATGTATTTGGCATAGAACCATAAAAATTTTGTTCATAACTATTATCATATGGACTTCTTGAATTTTGACAGTTTGGACAATAACCTAATACATTCCTCATATAATCTTCATAATCATTGTAATACATAATTTTATTCTACCTCCTATTTTTTATTACAATATTTTATGCGTTATATATTATATTGGTTACAATTTATTCTTCCTCACTATCTTAATATTTCTGTTTTTACTTTTCTTTTCTCATAAATAAACAAATATCTGAATTTTTAGGATTCCTATTCTTTGAATATCTACTTACTATTTCAAAATATTCTACATTTTCAATAAATGCAACATCATAAGGTGGAATTCCGTATGACATAAGTTTGTAATTTTCCTCATCATATGTCAGACCATAAATATAACTTTCGTTTAATCCTTTAATATTTATATCTTTTTTATAATTCATTACCAAGAAATCACTTTTATATGCAAAACTTTTTAATCTTCTTGCTGGTATTTTAATGAAAAATCGGATAATAAATATTATTCCAATAATATTTAAAATAGCACCGCCAATTAAAACTGCCATTGTAAAAAAGTCATTAATATATCCGGTTTTAATAAATATATTACCCATACTAAAAAAAATTGCAAATAACCATATAATTGATATTAAAATTCCAGCTAATAACAATCTACCTTTTTTATAATGTTTTATATATTTTTCATATAAATTATCTATATCTTCTTTAGACAATTTTTTTGGCTCTTTTTTTAGCTCTAATGCTTTTCTATGTACTATTTTTTTAGCTTTACCATAATTAATATTTTTTACATTTTCCGGTATATCATTTCCTATTAAAGTAAAGTTTTCTCCATCTATTGGAATTACATATCTTTGTAAATTTTTTGTGTAAAAAACTATCATTCTATCTCTATTAAATATTCCTTTTGGAACGATTGATTGCATTATATATGGTATTCCTTCTTCGTCATTAAAACCATCTTCACAATAAAAAATTTCAGTACTTTGTGGAAAATCGCTTCTTTTAATTATTGTAGCTCCCACATAAATATAATCATTACCCAAGTCCAAATTGTATTTTTTAATCATTTTTTCTATTATCTCGTTTTCTTTATTCATACAATTTTTCTCCTCTAGTTATCTTTAAAAATTTTTTATTATAAGATTATTTTAAAACTTCCAGATGTTTTAGCAGGAGCAATATATACTTTAACAAAATCTCCAACTTTTAAACCATTTTTTTCTACCTCTTCTTTAGATAATGAAGTATCTCCATATTGTATTTGATCATATGTAGCATTTTGAATAACTCTATTATGCCATAAAACTTTAATTGCAAATTTGTTTCCTTTATCTACCATTTCTCCGATCATACCATTTTGAATCCACTCATCATTTTTTCCCTCAATAAATTTAACATCTGTTAATGATAATTCATTTTTTTGCTCTTCATTTAAATTAGCAACCATTTCCTCTAATTTTTGATTCTCCTTTTTTAAAAAGAAAAATACTACTACTATAAATACACCTACAATAAAACCTCCAATAATATATTCCATTACTATTACCTCCTATTTTTTTATTTAATATCAATATTTTAAAGGTGATTTGTTAATCTATAATCAAATTTACATACTCACCATTAACTTTATTATAAACATGTTTTCCTATATATTTTATTCTAATTCATTTTGTTTACCAAATCTTTAAATTTATTTCCTCTTTCTGCAAAGTTCTTAAACATATCAAAACTAGCACTTGCTGGCGAGAATAAAACAATTTCTCCTTTTTTTGCAACTCTATAAGCGGTTTGTACTGTTTCTTCTAAACTTTCACATTGATAGATATCTAAAGTTTTTCCCTCTTCTTCTAGTTTTTGACTTACTGCTGAAAAAATCTTTTTTGATGTTGCCCCTATCAATATTAAAGAACTAACGTTTTCTATAATTGGTTTTGCAATTGGTGTATAGTCTAAGTGTTTATCATATCCACCTGCAATTAGAACTATTTTTTCATCAAATGATTTTAATCCTGCTATTGTTCTTGTAGGACTTGATGCGATTGAATCATTATACCATTTTACTCCGTCTATTTCTTTTATAAATTCTAGTCTATGTTCTACACCTTTAAATTTTGTAATCGCTTTTATTTGTGTATCTATATCTACTAAAGAAGCGGTTGCCGCAATTGCAGCACAAATGTTCTCACAATTGTGAACTCCTCTTAAGATTATATTTTTAGAGCTAACTATATGTCTTCTTATACTATCTTGGCAAGACTTTATTATTCCATCATCATAAATAATACCATTATCTAATTTTTCCTTACTACTGAAGAAAATTACTTTTCCATTTGCCCTATCTGCAAAATTTCTTGTAATATCATTATCATAGTTTAACACTAAAATGTCATTTTCATTTTGATGTTTAAAAATATTAGCTTTTGATTCTATATATTCCTCATAACATTTATGTATATCTAAATGGTTTGGAGATATATTAGTAACTACACTAATATTTGGGCTAATATCCATATCCATTAGTTGAAAACTGCTTAATTCTAAAACAACAATGTCTTCTTTGGTCATTTCTTTTACTTTTGTAAATAAGGGAATTCCAATGTTTCCTCCTAAATAACAATTATAACCTTTTTCTTTTAAAATCTCATAAATCAAACTTGTTGTAGTTGTTTTTCCATCGCTTCCTGTAACACCAATTACCTTACATGGACATAATTTCATTAACATCTCTATTTCAGATGTAATAATTGCACCATTTTTTTCTTCTTCTATTAATTCTTTTGTATCTGGTCTACAACTTGGTGAACGGAATATAACATCAAATCCATGAAGTTTTGAAAGATAATCTTTTCCAAATGACATTCCCATACAAAGGTTTGATACTTTATCTATTACATTTTTATCTATTTTGTCTATTTCTTTATTATCAAATACTGTTACATTTGTTCCTAAACTTGCAAAATAATCTAATAATGGAAGATTACTTACTCCCATACCTATAATTGCTACTTTTTTGCCTGATATGTACTGATTAAATTCTTCTAATCTTTCATTTTTATAACTCAATATAATTACCTCCTAAAACATGTTCTTTTATATATTATGTTCATTTTTTTTATTTGTCAATCATGCCATAAATTATTATATAACAAAAATTTTTTTAAAACAACTAGTATATTTTTAAAAATTTGAAACAAAATATAGTTATCACGTATCATGAATGGAGGTGTCTGATATGTCAGAAAAGAACAACAAAAATAATAAAAATAATCAAAATAAACAAAACAATAACAAAAATAATCAAAACAATAATAACAGCAAAAATTGTGACTAATTAATATCTATATTAAAATTTTATAATCATTTAAAAAAATTGGCTACTATTTATAGTAACCAATTTTCCTTTATATATTTAAACTCAGTAATTCAAATTCTATTTATCTAGGTATTTTTTTAAAAATTCTCCGGTATAGCTTTGTTCATTTCTTACAACTTGCTCAGGAGTACCAATTGCTATAACTTGTCCTCCACCTTCTCCGCCTTCTGGTCCTAAATCTATTATGTGGTCACAGGTTTTTATTAAATCTAAATTGTGTTCAATTACAATAATGCTATTTCCTGTGTCTACTAATCTTTGTAAAATATCTACTAATTTATGAACATCTGCTATATGAAGTCCTGTTGTTGGCTCATCTAAAATATATAATGTTTTTCCTGTTGCTCTTTTTGAGAGTTCTGTTGCAAGTTTTACTCTTTGAGCTTCTCCTCCAGATAATGTTGTAGACGGTTGTCCAAGTTTAATATAACCAAGTCCTACATCATAAAGTGTTTGAATTTTTTGCTTTATTTTAGGAATATTCTTAAAAAATTCAAGAGCTTCTTCTACTGTCATATTTAATACATCAGCAATTGTTTTTCCTTTATATTTTACTTCTAGTGTTTCATGATTGTATCTTTTTCCTTTACAGACTTCGCAAGGAACATATATATCTGGTAAAAAATGCATTTCTATTTTTAAAAGTCCATCTCCATTACAGCTTTCACATCTTCCTCCTGGTACATTAAAGCTGAATCTTCCTTTTTGATATCCACGCATTTTAGCTTCATTTGTTCCTGCAAAAATATCACGTATAATATCGAATACACCTGTATATGTTGCAGGGTTTGAACGAGGTGTTCGTCCAATAGGAGATTGGTCTATATTAATTATTTTATCGATATTTTCTAACCCTTTTATTTGTTTACACTTTCCTGGTTTTTCATTTGAACCATTTAATTCCTTGGCAATTGTTTTATATAATACTTCATTTACTAGAGTACTTTTTCCGGATCCAGATACACCTGTAACACATGTAAATACACCAAGTGGAAATTTCACATTAACATTTTTTAAATTATGCTCTGACGCACCAATTACTTCAATTGCTTTGCCTTTAACAGGCTTCCTCCTTTTTTTAGGTACAGGAATTTGTTTCCTGCCACTTAAATATTGCCCTGTAATGGAGTCACTTATAAGTTTTATTTCTTCTGCTGTTCCTTGTGCCATAACTTTTCCGCCATGAACTCCAGCGCCTGGTCCTATATCTATTACTTGATCTGCAGCATACATAGTATCTTCATCATGTTCTACAACTATAAGTGTATTTCCTAAATCTCTTAATTTCTTTAGTGTTGCAATTAGCTTGCTATTATCCCTTTGATGAAGTCCAATACTTGGCTCATCTAAAATGTATAATACCCCTGTTAATCCTGAACCTATTTGAGTTGCTAAACGAATACGTTGTGCTTCTCCACCAGATAATGTTCCGCTGCTTCTTGACAATGTTAAATATTCAAGTCCAACATCTATTAGGAATTGTAACCTTTTATCTGTTTCTTTTAATATCTGGTCTGCAATCATTGCTTCTTTTTTATTAAGATCTAGCTTGTTTAAGAAATCCTTCATTTTGTTAATTGGCATTGCTGTTAGTTCGTTTATATTTTTCCCTCCAACACGAACTGCTAGAACTTCTTTTTTTAGTCTTGCTCCATGGCATTCATCACAATCTGAATTACTCATATACATTTCATAAAAGTCTCTCATTCCTTGAGATTTTGTTTCATTATGACGTCTAGTTAAAGTTGGAATTACTCCTTCAAATGCAGCTGTATATTTTCTAACACCTGATGGTGATTCATACTGAAAATCAATTTTTTCTTCGCCAGTTCCATAAAGTATTTTGTTTAAAAACTCACGAGGAAGGTCCTTGATCGGTTTTGAAATATCAACATTATAATGTTTAGCTATACTTTCAAAATACATTTTTGCCATAGTGTCGCCTTTTTTCATGGTGCTTGCGCCAAAAGCTTTTACACCATCATATAATGTTTTATTTTTATCGGGAATAATTAGGTCTTCATCCATTTTCATTAGATATCCAATTCCTGTACAAGATGGACATGCTCCAAATGGATTATTAAAAGAAAACATTCTAGGAGAAAGTTCCGGAAAACTAATTCCGCAATCTGGACATGCATAGTTTTGACTAAAGAGTTTTTGACCTTTTCCTACTATATCTATTTTTACTATGTTTTCCGCATGTTTTAATGCAATTTCAACAGATTCTGTAAGTCTACTTCTAATGTCTTCTTTTATTACTAATCTATCTACTATTATATCTATATTATGTTTCTTTTTACGGTCTATTTGTAAGTCATCTGTTAGTTCAGCCACTTCTCCATCTACCATAGCACGAACAAACCCTTCTTTTTGAAATCCTTCAAGTAACTTAGTAAATTCGCCTTTTCGTCCTCGAATTACAGGAGATAGTACTTGTATTTTAGTTCCCGCTTCTTGCTGCATAATTGTATCTATAATTTGGTCTATTGATTGTTTTTCTATCTTCTTACCACATTTGGGACAATATGGAATTCCAATTCTTGCATATAGTAAACGAATATAATCATATATTTCTGTTACTGTTCCTACCGTAGAACGTGGATTTTTTGATGTTGTTTTTTGGTCTATTGATATTGCAGGTGATAGTCCTTCAATTAACTCAACATCTGGTTTCTCCATTAACCCTAAAAATTGACGGGCATATGAAGATAAACTTTCTACATATCTTCTTTGCCCTTCTGCATAGAGTGTATCAAATGCTAAAGATGATTTTCCTGAACCTGATAAACCTGTTATTACTACTAATTTATCTCTTGGTATTTCTAAATCTATATTTTTTAAATTATGTTCTTTTGCACCTTTTATTTTTATTGTATTATTCATAATGTGCCCCCTTGTTTTGAATTTTCCGCTTCTATTATACTACATAATTCACAATAAAACAATAGTTTGTTTTTGGGAATTTTTATTAAATGGCAAACTTAAAATTTTCATTTTCTAAAAAACTTTAAGTTCGCCATTTATGTCCTCAAATAACAATGCTCTTTCCAAAATCTATTTAAACTAATAATATTTTTTCACTAAATAACTATTTTATCTAATTCTAATTTTAACTCTTCAAATAAATTGATATACTCACTTTTTATATATTCATATTATATTATAAAAATAATATAAGCATAAATATTTATCAATATATATTTGCATTTTTTCATAGGAGTTATATTTTATTATTACTTTAAATTTTCCAATTCTTTTATCTTATCTCTTATTTCTGCTGCTTTTTCAAATTCCATAGAAGCGGCATATTTTAGCATTTCATCTGTAAGGTTAGTTATTATTTCTTCTATACTTGCATTTTTGTCTAATTTATATTTTCCTTGTACATTTTCTACAGTAGTAGCTTTTATAGCTTCTCTTACCGATTTTTGTATTGTTTGTGGTGTAATATTATGTTTTTTATTATACTCCATTTGAATTTTACGTCTTCTATTAGTTTCATGTATTGCTTTTTCCATTGAATCTGTTAGTTCATCTGCATACATTATTACTTTTCCTTCTGTATTTCTTGCTGCGCGACCAATTGTTTGTACAAGAGACCTTTCTGAACGTAGGAAACCTTCTTTATCTGCATCTAATATGGCAACAAGCGATACTTCTGGAATATCTAACCCTTCTCTTAATAGGTTTATTCCTACTAGTACATCAAATTCTCCGAAGTCTTAAGTCTCTTATTATCTCCATTCTTTCTAGTGCCTTTATTTCTGAATGCATATATCTAACTTTAATGTCCAAACTTGCTAAATATGATGTTAAATCTTCTGCCATTTTTTTAGTAAGTGTAGTAACTAAAACTCTTTGCTTTTTTTCAACTCTTTGTCTAATTTGTTCTATCAAATCATCAATTTGATTTGTTACAGGTTTTACTTCTATTTCTGGGTCTAATAAACCTGTTGGTCTTATAATTTGTTCTACAACATTTTCTTTAGAATGCTCTTTTTCATAATCTGCTGGAGTAGCACTAACAAATACAACTTGATTTAACCTTTGCTCGAATTCATCAAATTTTAATGGACGGTTGTCAAATGCTGATGGAAGTCTGAATCCATAATTTACTAAAGATTCTTTTCTTGCACGGTCTCCATTATACATTGCCCTTACTTGAGGAATTGTAGCATGAGACTCATCTATTAACACTAAGAAGTCTTTTGGGAAATAATCAAATAGCGTAAATGGCGGACTTCCAGGTTCTCTGCCACTTATATGTCTTGAATAATTTTCTATTCCTTGGCAAAAGCCCGTTTCTTTCATCATTTCTATATCAAAATTAGTTCTTTCTTCGATTCTTTGTGCTTCAATTAGCTTATTATTATCTTTAAAGAATTTTACTCTTTCTTCTAATTCCTCTTCTATTGTTTTTATAGCTCTTTGCATTTTATCACTTGTTGTTACATAATGAGAATTTGGAAATATCATAACATGATTTCTTAGTGCTTGTACTTTTCCAGTTAATGGATTAATTTCTGAAATTTTTTCAATTTCATCTCCCCAGAATTCAACTCTTATCGCGCTTTCATTTTGGTCTGATGGATATATTTCTACTATATCTCCTTTAGCTCTAAATGTTCCACGTTTAAAATCTAATTCGTTTCTAGTATATTGCATGTTAATTAATTTTTTTAATACTTCATCTCTTTCTTTTTTCATTCCAGGTCTTAATGAAACAATCATATGTTCGTAGTCTATTGGATCTCCGAAGTCCATATATACATGAAACTGATGCTACAATAATTACATCTTTTGTTTCAAAAAGCGAAGCAGTTGCTGAATGGCGAAGCTTATCTATTTCATCATTTATTGATGAGTCTTTCTCGATATATGTATCAGAAGCGGGTATATAACTTTCTGGTTGATAATAGTCATAATAACTTACAAAATACTCAACTGCATTCTCTGGAAAAAATTCTTTGAATTCACTATATAGTTGTCCTGCTAGTGTTTTATTGTGTGCGAGTACTAATGTTGGTTTTTGCACTTTATTTATAATATTTGCCATTGTGAAGGTTTTTCCGTGAGCCTGTAACTCCTAGAAGCGTCTGGAATTTCTTGCCTTCTTCTATTCCCTTTGATAGGTATTCTATTGCCCCAGGTTGGTCTCCTGTTGGCTTGTAATTTGATACTAATTTAAACATTTTTGCCCCCTTATGTTACTTGCACTATGACTATATACAACCATAAAATTCGTGTAATCTTTAAAAAAATTCGTGTAATTTGTGTTTTTTGGGTTGGTTGTATGTGAACTTTTTGCAATTACATGAATAAAAGTCACAAATTTACTTTTTCAAAAACCGTGTAACACTTGTTACTACTGGATAATACTGTACGACACAAAGTAACATTTTTATTTTTTATTGCATATATTTTAACATCAAATAAATAAAAAAACAAGAAATCTTGTTAACTTCAAGTTTTCCTGTTTTTTCTATATTTATACATAACTTATATTACATTAGTAGCATATTTTCCATTTTATTGTATGCACAATTTAATTCTTCATTTAGTGATAAATCATTAATGCTTTCATTAGATGTAGGAGCAATTTCATTTATAAATGGTTCTAAAGTTTCTAAACAATCATATATAATTTCTTCAGTATCGCAATATACATCCACTGTTATAATTTCAGATGCATATCCCAATATTTTAGATACAGCTTTTGCATCAAAATTTGCTTTTAATAATATTGTACCATATGTATGTCTTAAATCATGAAATCTTATTTTAGGTAGATTATTTTCTTTTAGTAATTTATCATAATATTTTTGATGAAATCCCTTACTTCTGGAATGACCAAGTGTTGAACAACATATAAAGTTATCATCAATAAAAGGAGTTGTTTTGCAATTAATTCTCCTTCTTTTATTTTTTTCATATTTCTTTTGTTCTTCAATTATTGCTTCAAATAATATGTCTGGTATATCTATACATCTGTAACTATTTTTTGTTTTTAAACAAACTTCTTGTTTAGTATAAGTTTTTACTTCAAAGTCTTTCTTTTAGTATTAGGCTTTATTCCCAGTTGTCTTTGAACTTTTAATTTTTGACTTATAAAATTTACATCAGAATATTTTAATCCGTTTATTTCTCCTCTTCGTAATCCCATTAGTGTAGCAAATAATATTTGCATATAAACTTTACTCCCTTTACTAGCTTTTATTAATGTATTAATTTGATTAATATTCAAAACTTTTTTGTCACATTTTTTTGCTTTATTTATTTTTAATAATAGCTTTTTAGGTAACTTGAAACCTTTGGCGGGATTACTCTTTATTAATTGTTTTTCTTTTGCATAGTCTAAAGCTATACTCAATACTGATTTAACGTTTTTTATTGTAGATGCCGATTTATCTTCTAATGTATTAAATAGTTTTTTTATATGTGAATTATTTAAGTTAGTTATATATACATTTCCAATGCACGGATTTATGTATTTATTAATAGTATTTTTAAATGTTATAATTGTAAAATTAGCTGCTGCTGTCTTTCATTTTTGGTAAGTCTATCTATTAGTCATTCAAAAAATTCATCACTAAATCTATAATGACATCTTTTTCTTTTGGATTTGATTCTGCAATTAATAACGTTAAAGCTGTTAAAGTATTGTTATCAATTACCTGTCTACTTTCTTTATATAAAATCCCATAGAAGTTTAAGAAATATATAAATAGTGTCGCTGCAATTCTTTTATTTCCATCAACAAAAACATGGTTCTTTACAATTAGATATAAAAAATTTGCTGCTTTTTCTTCTATACTTTTATAAATTTCTTGATTATCAAAGGATTGATAAATATTGCCTATAATTGATTTTAGACCTTCATCTCTTTCAATTGCAAATAAGTTGCTTTCTTCATTAAATCTGAGTTTGTTTATAATATTTATGCATTCATCATAGTTTATTTTTCTTGTATCAACCTTTCCATCTATCTTTTTTAATGTTTTATGGTCATAATCATCTAATAAGTCTAATGCTTTTGAATATTCACCGATTACCTTTAATATTTCTCTAGCATCATTATTTTCAAGTCTTTCATCTATACGATTTGCAATGTCTATTAGTTTTATTGTTTTTTCTAAATATTCTAATCTTTTTTGATTGATTGCATAACCTTTTAATGTGTATTCTTTTAATACCTTATTTGCCCAACGTCTAAAAATAATACCTTTATTAGATTTTACTCTATATCCAACACTTAATATCATATCTAGATTATAATATTCAACCTGGTAATTTTTCCCATCTGAGGCAGTTGTCGCAAATTTTGCGACAACTGAATTATCATATGCTAATTCTTCTTTTAAAGCATTGTTAATGTGCTTACCTATAGTTTTTATATCTCTTTCAAATAATTTTGATAATTGTTTTCTATTTAACCATACTGTTTCATCTTTTAAATTTACTTCTAATTTTACTCCTTGATTTTCAAATAAAATAATTTCATTCTTTTCATTTGGCATAAAATCACCTCTTTTTCTTATCTTCTGCATTATATCAAATTTTTCCTCTATTTCAAATATTTTCCATGAATTATTTGCATAAAAAATGACCCTACACGAATTTTACACGAATTAGGTCACAAAACATGATTTTTCAAACTAGGTAAGCCTAGATGATACTATATAAACTAAATATCATTATACCATACAATGTACTTTCTCTCAATATTTTTGAATATTCTTATGAAATTAATTCACTAAAATGCTCATTTATAATTTCTTTTGAAAAATTAGTTGTTGCATTTACAATTTTTATCTCATTTTTTGTTAATTGATTCATTTCATTATCTATTAATCTATTTACTTCTATCCTTTCTTTTGTAAGGTCTTTCATATCCGTATCTTTCTTCATTGGTAATACATCTTGTAAAAAGGTATTAAATTACCAGTACAATCTCTAATTATTTCTTTCTTTTCTCCATATACATCTGTATATTTAAGTCCATTTAATTCGCTTATTCTTAATCCCATAAGTCCAGAAAACAACACTTGCATATATATGCTTGTCCCTTTACTTTTTTCAATTAATAATTTTAATTGTTCTATAATACTAAAAGCTTCTCAAATTATTAACTATAACACATCAAATATTCAAAAGAGGACGCAAAAGCGTCCTCTTTCTTTCAAGTTCCTCAGCAGAAGAACTTGTTAACAATATCCTTAAAAATTGGAATATTGTTGTGGAAGAAATTTTTTTCTTCTCCCTCCTCAAGAAGCTTTTTAACTTCATCTAGTGAAGTCCACTTTAATTCACTAGACTCTGACGAAAGCTCTTTAGAGTTTGTAGTATGAATGGTGTCTAAAGCATTTACTACATACACTACAACTGTATGATAGACTATATCACCATTTGGATGCGTAGTAACATGCTCAGGTCCTGCATAAACCTCCATGAGTCGAAGATTACTCTTACTAGTAGTTAGTCCTGCTTCTTCTTCGAGTTCGCGAATAGCACATTCTTCATAACTTTCGCCCAACTCTATTCCGCCACCCAAGAGTCCCCACTTATTATGGTCACTCCTAAGTTGTATAAGTACCTCTACTCCATTTGAATTCCGGCGCCATACCACAACCCCAGTTCCGGGAAGTTGTAATGGTCTGTGACCTACAAGCTGTCTTAATTCTGATACATACGACACAAAAATTCCTCCTTCAAAATAATATATTGCTCGTATATTTATATTATACTACATTTACATAGCCTTGTCAAATTGAAAGAAAGGACATCCCATTTGCTCTTTTTTATATTAAATATATTTTTATTTTTAATATCCTTTATGAAAGTGATCTTTAGCCATTTGTATAAATAGCCAAATCGTAAATATGGTAGCAAATGTTAAATATATATATCTTAGAATTTTGTTATCCACCATAGTTGCGCCAAGAAGTACTGCTGCATCTAATCCACCAATAACTAATTGATGTAACATTTTTTCAAGTTTATCTACTTGTTTATCTGAATTAGCCATCTCTATATCAATTTTGGTTTCGCCACGATTTACATCTCTTATAAAATTCAATAGTTCATTTGGAAGCATCCCTAAACTATTTGCTCCATTTATAAAATTTTTCCCAGTGTTTATTAATGTTTCTTCTGAAAAAACCTCTCTTAAAGTATTTTGTTTAATTGTATTGTTAAACACCATTAATAAATTAATATCTGGGCTAATTCCTTCCAATGTACCCTCAATTACACAAATTCCACGAATTAATAGAGTAATATTTTTGTCTAATTTAATATGATTTTCTTTTAGCATCATATTAATACTATTCATAAATTCTATAATATCAATATTTTTTATATCTTCATTTGCATTTTTATCTAGTATTCTTTGAATATCAGATCTTAATTTAACATGGTTTACAGGCTCGGTTATAGTAGACATGCTAAGTAATATATGTTCAATATCAGAAATATCATTTCTAACTATAGCTTTCATTGCTTTTTTTAACAGTTCTTTTGTTCTGGAGCTTAATCTTCCCATCATTCCTAAATCTAAAAATACAATCTTTCCTTCACGAACTAAGATATTGTCTGGATGAGGGTCTGCATGAAAAAAACCATCTTCTAAAGCTTGTTTGATATAATTATTTGCAAGTTTAAGTCCTATTTCTTCAATATCATATCCTTGACTTTTCAACTCTTCTGTATTGTTTATATTTATTCCCTCAACATTTTCCATAACCAAGATTTTTTTTGTAACTAGATTACTATATACTTTTGGAGAGTCTATATATACTGTGTCAAGATTGTTTTCTCTAAATTCCTCAAGATGCTTTGCTTCTATTAAAAAGTTCATTTCTTCTTTTGCAATATTATACATTTCATCTATTACATCACTTATATTTATTACTTTTATAAGTAAATTTAGATGTAATATTTTAATTGCAGTTTTTAATAATTTAACATCCATAGTCATTGTTTCATACACATTTTTTCTTTGAACTTTGATGACTACATCTTCACCTGTTATTAATTTAGCTTTATGTACCTGTGCAATGGAAGCAGAACCTATGCAAGTTTTAGATATACTTTCAAACACTTCATTTATATTGCCATATTCTTCTTCCAAAATTTCAGAGACCTCATCAAAACTCATTGGTTTAACATTGGCTCTTAAATTTGCTAAAGCATCACAATATTCCTTAGGTAATAAGTCATATCTATTTGACAAAATTTGACCTATTTTTATAAAAGTTGGTCCCAAATTTGATATTGTTATACATACCTTTTCTGGAGTAATTCCCTTTATTAGATCACTATTTTTTAAAATAGAAACAATCTCTTTTAATCTTGTTTTTTCATCCATATTATCTCTCTTTTCTATAATCATTTTTTCTTTAGATTTTAATCATTTTCTTTATTTTTGTTTTCATTGTTATTGTTTTCTTCTTTTATTTCATCACATTCTTCTTTTACTTCATCTTTCATATCTGTATTGTTTTTTAATAAGCTTGAGATTTCCTCTTTTTCTTCGTCACTCATGCTATTTATTATATCTACTATTTCTTCTTTTGTTGCAGTTGTGACTTTTATGTTTGTATTTTCTTTTATTTTATCTTTTAAACTTCTCTTCAATTCTTCATTCTTTATAGAACCTTCTTTATATAGAGATTCTCCTCTTTCTAATAATTCTTTTTTAAGTTCATTTGCTTTTTCTCCTGTTAAAGATAAAGCACCAAGCCCCATTAATAATACATCTTTCATATTTTCTTTCATGTTTTCTATCATCACAATCATCACCTTTCTTTTTTTATTATTATAACATTAAAATTTAAAATATAAATACTTTTTTTTACATTTTATCAAAATATATTGTCTATAGTTAGCATCTTCACAATATATTTAATTTAGTTATGTAAATATCTGTATATAATTTATTAATTTAGTAGATACTATCTACAGGTGGTGATAAACGTGACAAGTAAAGAACTTTTATATATTGAAGATGCTTTGGAACATGAGAAATTTATGAAATCATGCAGTAAAAAAACATCTAGCAAGTTAACTGATCCTACTCTTTCTTCTTACATTGGAGAGTTGGAACAAAAACACACACAAATTTTTGACAAATTTTTAAATCTATTGTAAGGAGGCCGACATGGAAGATAGAGATTTAATGGAAAAAGAATTATTAATTATTAAAGGTGTTTGTGATTTATATCTTCACGGTACGATTGAATCATCAACACTTGAAGTACACACAGCTTTTAAAGAAGCATTAAATGAATCTTTAGATATTCAAAATAAAATCTATAATTTGATGGCAGAAAAAGGTTGGTATAAAACTACTACTATTGATCAAGCTAAAATTGATACTGTTAAACAAAAATTTATGGCAAACTAAATTTATATTTTAAAAGCTGGTATTAACTTTACATTAATACCAGCTTTTATCTTATAATATTTAATTATTCATTTCCTTTTAAACTAGTTACCATATCTATTGTTTTTATTTTTCTAGCTAACACTTTATTAACAATTATTGAAACAACAAAACTTCCAAATATTGATAATAAATATGATGTTATTTTTATGCTTGCTGAAAAATCATAACTATCTCCAAGTGCAGATTTAAATATATAATCTGTCATAATAAATCCAAGGGGTAATCCTAAAATAATGCCAAGTGTTGAAAGCCATAAGTTTTGTTTTACGAATATTTTCTGTATTTGTTTATTTTTAAATCCTAGTACCTTTAGTGTTGCAAATTGATATTGTTTTTCTGCAAATGATAATACTCCCAAATTATAAATTATAACAAATCCGAGTATTGCTGAAACTGCTATTAAAAGAACAATCATTGATTTCACAGTTTCTAACATATTTTCCATTCCTTCTTGCAAGCTTGATATGTTTTGAATTGTATCAACTCCGTCTAATATTTTAATATCACTCAAATTATCATTTGTATATAATGAATCTGCTTTATAGGTTAGCCCTAATGATTCATAATATTTTTTTGTCATATTTAAATTTTGATTTTGTGGATCACGATTTAATCCTACAATTTTGCATGTATACCAATTATCATCTCCAAATACATGCCAAGATATTTCATCTCCAACTTTTAATTTATATTTTTCAGATAGTTTTTCTGTTATATATATACCATCATCTTTTAAATCTATATATTCTTTATTATGATTTGTATATTTTAAATGCTCTTTTGCATCATTTATAGTTAGAGTATTGGTTTCTTTTCTATCTCCATTTTTTATTTCTATTCCCAAAGTTTGACTTGTTGAATTTCCATATTTATAAGTTAAATTTTTAAATTGTTCATCTGTATAATTATTAGATAATGAAAGCTTATATTCAAAGTTATTAATTTTATTAAATTCCCAATCCAAATATGAATTCATTGTATCTAACATTCCGAAAGCACATACAATAAGCATTGTACAACCTATTATTCCTACTACTGCCATTATACTTCTACTTTTATTTCTTCCTATATCTCTTAAATTCCATCTTGTAGAAATTGATGCTCTTTTGAATATTCCTTTTGTACTTAAATCAAACTTTGTATTTTTAACTTTTGGGACTTCTACTCTTAAGGCATCTACTGCTGATTCTTTTAAAATTCCTCTGCATGATAAGTATGTAACTAAAGTAATTGCAATTACTACGAAAACTGCAAGTATATACACAATTGGTAGTATCACTGTATTATAGACTGGTACCTCGAAATATCCCATTTCCATTTGTAAGAAAAATTTTCCAAGTAGAAAGTTTCCAACTAAAATTCCCAATGCTGATGCAATTAAGCTAATATAAAATCCATAGCTCACATAATGCTTAATTATTTTATTATTTTTAAATCCTAAAGCTTTAAGTGTACCAATTTGTGCTCTTTGTTTTTTTACGAATCTATTCATTGTAGTTACTACTGATAAAATTGCTATAAACAAAAATAAAAATGTAAATACTTTTGAATATGTTTCTCCTTCTTCTATTTCCGAATTATAAGCTTCGTAAGATACGCTAGATTCCCTGTCTGTTACTGCAATTGCTGATTTTATATTATTTTCAATATCTATTTTTGTATCATCTAATTTATTTGTATCATCAACATCTACTATTATTTGATTAAACACATAATAATTTTCTATATTGAAGTCTGGTATCATCTTTTCTATTGCTTCATTTGTAAGTGTATTTTTATCTGCTGCTTCCATCATTGGATTTGTTTTTATTAAATTATTTCTTAATTCATCATAAATATAATCTTTTGGGAATTCATTTATTGAAAGGTATACATAGCCATAATCTTTATGTGTTGGAAATATTGCTGTTTCATCTTTTACAAAGTATGCGTGATCTGGCGTAGTTACTAAACCTAATATTTTTTCTGTTATCTTATAATCTTTGTAATTTAAAGTAATTTCATCTCCAACTTTCAAATTAAGATTTTTAGCTAGATAGCTATCAAGCCATATTCCACTTTTTTCTTTTGAAAATGCTTCTCCATCTACAATATACATTTTTGATATTTCATTTGATTCAATAAAATTTGTTTCTAATACTACATCTTTATAATTTTCTAAATCTGTTTGTATACTTAAAACTCTTTGAGCATTTCTTACATTATTTATTTTTTTTACATTGTTTAAATCTTCTGCACTAAAGTTTTCTCCTGTTAACCAAATATCTTGTAAATTATTATTTTCATAATATTTGTTTCCACTTACTCTCATTCCATCCATATAAGAATGAATACCTGTAAATACGAAAACTCCTAAAAAAACCATAATGAAGATATTGAAAAATTGCATTTTGTTTAGCTTTATATCTCGTAATATTTTTTTATTTAATTTGCTCATTACCATTTCACCTCATCAATCTTCTTAGGGTCTTCATTTACAGCTACACTTTCGATTTTTCCATTCTTAACTCTTATTACTGTATCGGCTATATCAGCAAATAAACTATTATGAGTTACAATAATTACAGTATTTGCTCCATTGTTTTCATCACATTGTTTTTTTAATAGTTTAAGTACTTCTACACCTGTTTTAGAATCTAATGCCCCTGTTGGTTCATCACATAATAAAAGTTTTGGATTTTTAGCAATGGCTCTTGCGATTGATACTCTTTGTTGTTCCCCTCCCGATAATTGATTTGGAAATTTATTCATATGTTTTTCAAGTCCAACTGCTTTTAACGCTTCTTTACTATCATTTCCATTTTTTACAACATCTTTTACTAACTCAACATTTTCTAAAACTGTTAATGTTGGTAATATGTTATAAAATTGAAAAATAAATCCTATATTTTCTGCTCTATATTCACTTAGTTGACTTTCATTGTATTTTGAAATTTCCTCTCCATCAATTTTTATACTGCCTTCAGTTGGTTTATCCATTCCCCCAATTAGATTTAATAATGTTGATTTTCCTGCTCCTGATGGACCAAGTATTACAACAAATTCGCCTTGATTTATAGATAAATCAATATTATCAAGTGCTTTAAATTCTTTTTCTCCTATTTTGTAAATTTTACTTACATTTTTTATTTCTACTATATTTTTCATAGTTCCTCCTTTTATCTGAAATATATTTCACATTTAATTGTATTATAATTATTGTTTTAATGAAAGTCAATAGTATATGAAAAAAAATTCATATTTCTTGACATATTGTCTTCTAGCTATTATAATGATTTTAAAATATATTTTGGAGGTCAATATGGGAGTAAAAGATATTAGACAACCTATACAAAAACGTTCTATTGAAAAAAAAGCAAAAATTATAGAAGCTGGTTTTAATTTAATTTGTAAAAAAGGATATTATAATACCAACACAGCTGAAATTGCAAAAGAAGCTGGTGTTTCTACTGGCATTGTATATCAATATTTTAAAGACAAACATGATATACTAATTGAAGGAATAAAGAAATACTCATCAGATATTTTTTATCCAATGTTAAATATTGATGTAAAAGAAAATATAGATAAAGACAAATTAGCAGATTTATTAAGAAAAATGATTAATAAATATATTGAAAATCATAAATTATCTCAAGCTGCGCACGAAGAAATTACTGCTATGATACATTCTGATGAAGAAATAGCACATTTTTTCAAAGAACACGAATTATTCATGACAAATACCATTTCAAATATTTTAATAAACAATGGATGCAACACTACGAATTTGAAGGAAAAAGTACATATTGGTATGCATTTAATTGATGATTTATGTCACGAAATTGTGTACCATAAGCACCAAGAGATGAATTATGATATTATGATTAATTTAGTTATAGATACAATTATTAATTTATTAAAATAATAAAACCTTTTTACTACAAATTTAGTAAGCCACTATATAAAAGTCTAAATATAGTGGCTTGTTTTTTTACATTTTTACCCTACCAATTTTATCCCATCTATATTTATTTTCTCTATAACCAATTAAAGATACAAATCTAACAAACGATAAAACTAATCTTAAAAAGCCAACTTCAAATAAACACAATAAAACAACTTTAAAAATTTTTTTCATACTAAACCTTAATTCATCAAAGTAAACCGTTGTTGAATAAGTAACAACTGTGATTAATCCTCCTAATAATGTATAGAAAATATAAAATGCTACCATATATTTTAAATTAACAAATCCAAATACAAAAAGAAGGATTGTCACTGCTATTCCACTAACTTCTATATATGGAGATAAAAGTTCATAAATTAGAAAATATGTATATGCAATATTGCCAAGTTTGCCGTAATGTGGTTTAAGGAAAATGTCTTTGTACCTTTTCATACACTCAAATAAACCAATATGCCATCTCCTTCTCTGTTTAATTAAATCTCCGGAGTTTTTCTGGAGCCTGAGTCCAACAAATAGTATCTGGCACATACTTCATGATATAATCAATTTTATTATCTATACAAAACCTATGTAATTTAATTACAAGTTCCATATCTTCTCCTCTTGTTGAAGGTTCATATCCTCCAGTTGCAATTACAACATCTTTTCTAAATGCTCCAAAAGCTCCTGAAATTATCAAATTTGCATTTAATTTATCAAACATTATTCTAGAGGCAAGAAATGTCCTATTATATTCTATTGCTTGTAAGCTTGCCAAAATACTTTTTGGCATATCATATCTTTTTACTTTTCCATTTTCTATTATAGCTCCATTGTTTATCATAATGGCACCGCCTAAAGCTATAACCCTTGTATCTTCTATTATGGGTTGAACAATCTTTTGCAGAGCATCTTCTTGCAAAATAGAATCTGCATCAATACATATAAACCATGGGTAATCTGACACATTTACGCCAACATTCAAGGAATCTGCTTTCCCTCCATTTTCTTTTTTTACAAGAATAATTGGTACATCCTTATACACGCCTTCATAAATGCTTTTAATGGGTTTTGTTTTAATTTTATTTATGATAAATCGTTCTATTTTCTGCAAATTGCAATGTTTAATTACTTTTTCCGAAGTATTGTCTTCTGATTCATCATCTACTATAATAATTTCATAATCTTTATAATTTACATTAACTAAAGACTCAATAGTTTCTATTATGGTTATTTCTTCATTATATGCTGGAACAATTATGCTTATTTTTAAATCTTTATCATAGTTTATAATATTATTTAATTCTTTTTTTCTTTTTCTTTCATAAATAGAAACTGATCCAAGAATAATTGAACTCATTAATATTATTGCATATCCTATTAAATAACTAACAAAAAAAACTTCTATAATTTCTAATATCGTTCTTGTAAACTCCATTATATTTACCTTCCTATTTTATAATAATTCTAGTAACTTGTCTTTATGTATACTATGTCTTTTCTCTAAACTTTTATAAGCACTTTCTTTTATAATACTATCAGGATATTCTTTTAATTTTGTAAGTAATTGTATAACTTCATCTTCTTCATAATATCCTAATGTTCCTATTGCCTTTACATTCAGGTCATTTGCAATTATCACTTCTTTATTTAATTTATTCATTAGGAAATTTTTAGCTTCATTATTTTTATTTTTTTGAAAATACCTCATAATTTCACATTTTACATCTATTAATGTATTTTCATCTTTTAGCTTTTCTAAAATTTTGCCTTCTCCAATATATGGAAAATCAGATAAAAATTTTATAATTGATATTTGTATGTTTTTATTATATTTTTCAAATCCTTTAAATAATTCTTGCGCTAATTCTTTTTTATTTACTCTTGCTTTTTTTAGCCATTGCACTATCATTTCTTGATTATATGTATATTTATTTTTATTAATAATAAACATTACTCTTATTATATTTTTTACTGTTCCAATTAGAAAAATTGCTTCCATTGCATTAATTCTACAGTAAATATATTTACTATCCATAAATTTATAAAGCACTTCAATTAATACCGCACATTTTTCTTTATCTTTTATACTTCCAAAATACTTGCCTATTAAATGCGCTATATAAGCTTTTTGTATATTGTTTTTTCTTTTAGCATAAAAAAGTGACAGATTTTCGAACAATTCTAATAGTTTTTCTGTATAAATGTTTACTTCTTCATAATTCTTGCATGAGAATTCATTATAGGCATTTTCAAATGATTTTAATTTATTTACGCTTTTTAGTTCTTTTTCAAGTCCTTTAAAATATATATCATTTGTTTTATTGTTTTCTTTAATATAGTTTAATTGTATTTGAATTTCATCTTTGTATCTTATTGTATATTTTTCTATATTTTTGTTATGTACTTTTATAAAAAAATTCCAGCTAACTTCAAATATTATTAAAAGTATGCATACTCCTATATTAAAGTATATAAAACTAGTAATAAACATTTTAATTTTGCTCCTTATTCCAATATTCTTTAATTATATTGTATGATTTTTTTAATCTCTCTTGTACTTTTACTTTATTTTTCCATCCTCTTAATTTTACTTTTTCTAAATTAATATTGCTTGATGTACTTTTTCCTATACCTATGTACATCTTATCTATTTTTGTATCCTCAACACCATAATTTTTATAATAGTCGTCATGAATTAACATTTCACTTGGAGATGAGAAATTTAATAGTCCCCATGGAATTTGCACCTCTACACAATTTTCTCCAAAACAATAATCTGCTAAAGAATTATAATTAGTACTTTCTGGATTATTATTTCCGTGAATAAGTTTTCCAGCAATTGCAATTTTGTACATCCTATAATTAGTTCTTTGCTCTGCATTCATAAGAGAAATATCTACACTAGGATCTATTGGCTTTTTTAAAATTGCTCTCATGCTTACAAAATTATTTGTAAATTTACTTGGTTTATTACTATATTGTAAGGTTCCAGTAATATTACTTTCATACATTGCTCTAATTGAATCATAATACTCTTGTACATATATCTGGCTATTATCTTTTCCATCAATTTTTATTAAAAAATCAGCCTTTCTGTTGAATCTAGTACCACCATACGACGACGCCCCGCTTATTTGCGTTGTATCTATTGGTATATATAAATTCTCGCTATTTATATTTTTGACCATAATATAAACATTTTCATAGTCATACTTACAATAAAGTTCTGTCCCATCTTCTTGCTTGTATACTAAATTTTCTTTAGTCCATTCATCTATTTTTCCATCTACTAAACATATACTTGAATGTTCTTTTGATTCAAAACTTAATATTCCAAAATGCTGATCTATAGATTCATTATTAAGCCAATACTTTTCTTTATTTTCTATACTAGCATACTTCACATTCCAGGTTGTTATTGCCCAATTATCTTGCCAGCATGATATAATTCCTCCACAAGAGCCTAAATTTATAAATTCTTTAAAACTATTTACTATTTTTCTCCCCTGTTCTTCTTCTTTTAAAGCTTTTTCTTGATCTTTATCTATTATTCTAGATGTTGAAAAACCATAGCTTCCAATTAAAACTGGATCATCATAGTATTTATTAATAAAATCCACATAACCACCATAAATTGTATCCTTTTGGACTGTATCTAATATATTTTTATATTTTTCTATTTCTTCTTCATTTAGTATATTAATAAACTGATTTGTTGTTCCTGTCATGTTATATGATACTACCTTTCCTGTTTTTAAATTCTCTCTTGTTTTTATATTTTTTAGATTAATATATGCCATTTTTCCTAATTGTACATTTACATTTTCCTTATATCTAAAAGGATCTTTTAGCATATCTATCATTAAAGAAACCAACTTTTGCTCATGATACTTATTTGTTTCATATTTTGTTATTTTATCCATAATTTCTGCAACAATACATTCTGTTTCAGAAGCTTCTCCTGAAACTGTATAAAAATACTTTCCATTATATCCTTTACTAGATACTCTTTTGTCTGTATTATCTGTATAACAGATAGTTTCTTCTTTTCCAATTCCAGAAATAATATATCCAATAGTCCATTTTGAAACATCCTTATTATATAGTCCTCTTCCTGCAATTCCAGATGTTACTATATATCTATTTCCATGTATAACATCAACAGCTTTTAAACATTCTTTTATCAATTCATTTTTAAAACCATAAATACTTTTTGCATTATTTGTTTCATATTCCTCTATATCTATACACTGCATTAAATAAATTGGATTTTTATTATTTTTATTATATTCATATAAAGCCTCATAGAAGTCGGCATCAAGCCTATTTGAAGCTTTTATTGTATTTGCTCCCATATTTTGTATTTCTTCAATCCACTTTAAATATCCTTTTTTATCAATATGATATTCCGAAAAATCATATCCTGGATAAAAACTATTAAGTTCCACTCCTTTTATTTGAAATTCTTGCTCTTTTTCTTTTAAATATATATGTCCATCATTTGCATACGCATTATAATTTATTTCATTTTTCATATTGAAACTAATATATATGCCAGTATAAATGCTTACAATATTGCACATTGTAATTGTCAATAATACTGCCACTCCTATTATTAAATACTTTTTCATAGTTAACTTTAGTCCCCTTTATTTTACATATATTTTATTTTTTGAACTATGGCAATATTGCTCTAATGTTTCAATATTATCATCAAGCCACTTTCCCCTTTGCTCTAGGAATTGTTTATACTGATTAATAGCTTCATCATAATTGCTTGGATTTCTTTCTATTGGATTTAAATATTCATATCTTACTGTTTGATTTTCTCTTTCAAAACTATATCCCCATACTTTATAATTTCTCTGTATTGCATCACCTAAATATTCCACAGTTTCATCAATATATTTAATTAAATAGTCTTCATTTAAATATGTTTTTCTTAAGTTCTTATATCTTTTTTGTACTTTTTTTACAAAATTTTCATCTTTAAAGAGCATTTCGTACCAAATTCTATTTTGTGTAAAATTAAATCCTTCAGTGCTATATTCTTTAGACAAATAATTGTTGCAAACATTATTAAAATCCCATACTGGTCCCATAGTCAATTTTCCGCCTTTATCTTTATACAGATATGTTGAACGAGAACACATATCGTTATTTGCTAAAAATTCCTGAATTATATAAAAATCCACCCATGAATCTACATCTATATATTTTGCATATCCTTTTTTCGGATCTTTAAAGTCATATGAATAAAGAGCTTTTTCAAAATCACTAATGTCCTTTGCTATGTATTGTTTCACATCATCTGTTAAATTGCTTTTTCCAGGATATAATATAGTAAATCCGGCCATATAATCTAAATGAGACGTATAATATGAAAATGTAATTAACGAATCTGCTTCTTCTGTAAATTTATCCATTTTCACCATATATGGTATTACCCTACTATTTTTATCATAAGACTCTATATTAACTCTATTTTCTGATTTTTGTATTGTTTCCATCATAATATATAATCCTTTGTAATTTCCGTCTAAATAGCATTCGCAAAATCTTACATTTGGTGCATATCCCATTATTTTAGCGCAAAGATTATGCCACATATAGTTTCTAATCATAGTTTTATCTAAAAAGGGCCCATATAGTGCCCACTTTTGACCTTTTTCCATTCCCATTACTTTATGCTCTACGGGGTTATCATTTTCATCTATAAAACTTATTTTATAACTACTTTTATCAAAACTTCTTGAAGAGTTTCCTCTAATTCTAAATAATGCTTTACTATTTAAATCTTCCTTATTTTTTATGCTATTTTGTGCTTCTTTATTATCATATATATTTACTTCAACTTTTATTTCTTCTTCTCCATTTATTCCAAGCTCATATGAATCGACTTCACTTTTTTCATTTCTAATTGGGAAACCGGGAATTTTTTGTCCATTAGTTGTTATATTAATTAGTGGTAAATGAGAAACTAAATTTCCATCTTCAATACTTCCATTGTCTTTTGTCCCTAAAGCTTGAAGATGTTGTTCATATCGAACTATTCTTTTACTTTTTATGGAAAAAAGAAGATTAGATATTATAGTAACGCATATAAGTATTGCAATACTTATTACTACAATGTTTTTCCTTTTCATATTTATAAACATTCCTTTCATAGTATGCAAAATTTTAAGTTAACTTCCAATTTCATCATTTTGTTCTACTAAGTTTACATATTCTACATCTGATAATTCATACAATTCCTCTGTTATACTTTTTTCTTTTTTCTCTGCCCTTTTTTGTATGCTTTTGCTTAATTCATAGATAAATTCTACAGTTTCCGGGCTCGTATTTTTAACTCTTAAAATTGCCTTTTTATCATAATAATTGTATATTATAGATTCTATATTAAGTTCATTTATTCTGTTCGAACGTACAATTAATAACATTCTTGAGTCGCTCTTAATTCCCCCTATAATTAACAATGCCAAAAATACAACTGATGTTCCAACAGATGCTACTGTATAATCTCCAACTCCACAACAAATACCTATAATTATACTCCAAAATATGTATACAGTATCTCTAGAATCTTTAATTGCTGTTCTAAACCTTACAATTGATAAAGCTCCCACCATACCAAGTGATAATGCAATGTTGTTTCCAATAGCAGTCATTACCATTGTAGTTAATATAGTTAGCATAAACAATGAAACATTAAATTTTTTACTATATAAAGTCTTAGAATGGGATATTTTATAAGATAACATTATAAATATTCCTATTAACACAGACATTAATAATCTTATAATAATATCTTTTGTTTCTAAGCTTCCAGATTGTTGTAAAACTTCATAAATAGTTTCTCTCATTTTTAATCATTCCTTATAATAAAATATTTAGGTTTTTTGGGTATACCTATAAACCTTTAAACAAGATTTTAATCTAATTATGTATATATATAATACTTTTCTATTTTTCTTGCTAAACAATATTTACTAACTTGTGTTTGGCTTCGGTTTATGCTATTTATTGCATCTTTTATATAACTTAGTAAAAATCCATCATATTTCACTTCAAGTACAACATTAGATTCATTAAATGCACTATTAAGCTTTAGTTTTTTATCGAATAAATTATAATTTACTTCATTTGTTTTTATGTCATAATCAAAAGTTATTCTTATATTATTTTCTTTTGCTATAAATGCTTTTCTTTTATATTCAATAATTGTTTTTGGTCTATAACATTGTATATTCATAATTCCATAACATTCTGCCGCAAACGGTTCTTTATATTTTAGCAACACTTTGTAATTTTGATTTATTAATTCACAACTATCTTCTTTTTTTAGTAGTAAAGACCTTTTTAATTGATAATCCCCATCCTTTTGTTTTATTTCAAGTTTTGCAAAATCTGAATTTGGATCATATGTTCTTAGCCTTACTTTTCTTCTTAATTGTAGTCCAGATATCTTACTTTCATAGTCGTCGTCATTAATTGTATCAAAATATAAAGATCTTATGTTATATCCACTAGATTGATTATTTTTATCTTGTAACATTATTTTTTCGAGTTTTGATATGCATTTTTTTGCTTCTTCTATACTAATTAGAAATTTGTTTTCTTTTCTGTAAACTTTATTCATGTAATCACCTTCTTTATTCTATTTAGTATATAGATTAATAATTACTTTAAAATAAAATTTTTTAGATGTTTTATACCAAAAATAATATTATAGATTAAAAAAGTATTAATATTAATCATTAAAATGTAAATTGATTTAATAATAACTTATTATGTATTAAAATTAAAAATTTATTGTTTTATACTAGACTTTATTTGTTTTAATATGGTATTATAATACTGTACAAAAAGATGAAACTAATTTATAGTAAATTTAGGAGGAAAATATGAAAAAAATAATTAATTTTTTATTGATTTTATTTTTATTGTTATGTTTATTTATGAATATTTCATATGCTGCAAATGCAACAAATAATGAACTTGTAAATACTAATACAAATGTTAATTCAACAAGAAATACTGCATCAAATTCGGCAAATACAACTGCAAATGCAACTACAAATCAATCATCTCAAAATACAACAAATACACGGAAATACAATTCCAACTACGACCGTTACATCTGTAAGCAACACCGATAACTCTGTTTTTAGTAATATTTTAAATATTATTTTAATTGCAGTAGGTATAATTATAATATTATTAGGAATTGCAATTTTAATTAGATTAAACTAATTTTTTCCAAATTTGTAAAAAAAGCTCTGCTACATTTTTGTAACAGAGTATTTTTTTGCTAGAATATTTTGATTTTTTTAATCAATACTAATAACGAGCATAAATTTTTGATAAAATTTTATGAGGAGGTAATTTTATATGAAAAAAATATTTAGCTTAATTACAATTACTTTTATTATTTCTTTAATCTTTTTCTTACCTTCTGCATTTGCAAATAATATGGTAAATGATGCTGCAAACGATGTTAGAAATGCAGTTGGAGGTGCTGAAAATGCAGTGAAAGACACTGCTAAGGGAACAGCTGGAGCAGTTAAAAATGGATTTAATAATATGGGTAATGCAACTGAAAATACAATGAATAATGTAAAAAATGATGCTGATAAAATGAAAAACAACGCATCTAACAATGATGGATACACAGCAACAAGAACAAATGCAGAAACAAATAATGGTTTTTTAGGATTTACAGGAAATAATGTATGGACTTGGATTGTTGTGGCAATTGCAGCTTTAATTGTAATAGGATTAATATGGTATTTTATAGCAAATAAAAATAATTACGATAATCATAATAATGATTAATGAAAAATAAATAAAACATAATTATAAAATATTGTGTTTTATTTATTTTTTCTATTTTCCTTGGTTAATTTTCATGTTATAATATAGGAAATTAATTGAAAGGTTATGATTTTTATGAATAAACTAATAGCGAAAAATCCAGTTGCTAAACATAACTATAATATCGAAAATACTATAGAGGCTGGTATTGTACTAACTGGCACAGAAATAAAATCAATTAGAAATGGAAAAGTCAATTTAAAAGATAGTTATGCCGCTATAAAAAAAGGAGAAGTTTTTATTTATTCTATGCATATTAGTCCATACGAACATGGAAATATTTTTAATAAAGATCCTTTAAGAGATAGAAAACTACTTTTAAATAAAAGAGAAATAAATAAATTAGTAGGTCTTATTCAAGCCAAAGGCTATACCCTAATTCCAATAAGTTTATATTTTAAAGGAAATAAGGTGAAACTTGAACTAGGAATTGGTAAAGGAAAAAAACTGTATGATAAACGTGCAGATATGGCAAAAAAAGAAGCACAAATGAAAATTCAAAGAGCAATGAAAGAACATTATTAATTTTATAAAATTTTCTAAGTAAAAAAGCATAGATTACACTATGCTTTTTTATGTTTTTAATTTATTATTTTTCTATATTTTATTACTTGAACCAAAAACATCTCTAATTTTATGTTGTACAGTTCTTTTTATTGAATCTCTTGCTGGTGCTAAATATTTTCTAGGATCAAATACTCCTGGCTCTTCTGCAAACACTTTTCTGATTTCAGATGTCATTGCAAGTCGTAAGTCTGTATCTACATTTATTTTTGAAATACCTTGAAGGCTTGCTTCATGTAGCATTTCATCTGGTACTCCTTTTGCCCCTGGAATATTTCCACCGTATTTATTGCACATTTCAACTAACTCTGGAATTACGGTTGAAGCCCCATGTAATACAATTGGTGTATTTGGAATTAATTCTTTTACTTGTTTTAATATGTCAAATCTTAATTTAGCTTCTCCTTTGAATTTATATGCTCCATGGCTTGTTCCGATTGCAATTGCTAAAGAATCACATCCTGTTCTTTCTACAAATTCTTTTGCTTGCTCTGGATTTGTATACATTGCATCAGCTTCTGAAACATTCACATCATCTTCTATTCCTGCTAATTTTCCAAGTTCTGCTTCAACTACAACTCCTTTGCTATGTGCATAATCTACTACCTTTTTTGTTAAAGCTACATTTTCCTCAAAATCATATTTTGAACCGTCAATCATAACAGATGTAAAACCATTGTCTATACACATTTTACAAGTTTCAAAATCTGGTCCATGGTCTAAGTGAAGTACTATTGGAATATCATGTTCCTCTAAACTTGCTTCAATCATCTTTCTTAAATATGGAATTCTTGCATATTTTATAGCTCCGTGAGAACATTGTAAAATTACAGGTGATTTTTCTTCAGCTGCTGCATCTACAATTCCTTGTATTATTTCCATATTATTTACATTAAATGCACCTATTGCGAAGTGCTCTTTCATTGACTTTTCAAACATTTCCTTTGTTGTTACTAATGGCATAATTAACCCTCCTTGTTTTTTTGCTATTTATAGTATTAACTATTTTTACTTATTGTATTTCTATTTTTTAATAATGTCAATATAAATTTTACTATACCACTATAAGTTGTGGTATAGTAATTTGATAGACTAATGTTTAAATTCTAACTGTATTAAAATTTCCAAAATAATAATACCTCATAGCAAGAAGCTATGAGGCTAAATTTTGTGCTTAATTTAAATAAACTTTTAAAAGGTTTTTTAGAGAATTTGTGTAGCAACTCTTGCAAGATTACTTCTAACTGACTCTTCATCATTAAGAGTAATCTGAATGCAGTCCTTTTCTCCCTTCATTTTCTCAGATAGATAAACCAGCCCATTGTATCTTTCATTTAAGTTTGGATTATCAATTTGAGTAGGATCGCCTAGAAAGACAAACTTTGAACCTTGACCAGCTCGTGTCACAATTGTTTTAATTAAGTCTGGCTCAATATTTTGAGTTTCATCAATTATAAACAATGTATTTGTTATAGAACGTCCTCTCAAGAGTTCAATTGCTTCTATTTGAATTAAACGTCTTTCAAAAAAGTAACGTTCGTCTTTTGGGGATTTTTTTGAATTGTCGCTTTTTTTATTTTCGCAGTTTAATAATATTGACAAATTGTCCTTTACCCCTGCTAAGTAAGGAGCCATTTTATTGTCAAGTTCACCAGGTAGATAACCAATCGATTGAAAATTTGCCTTTCGAGTTACCAGAATTCTTGAATACTTTTTCTCTTTTTGTAGCTCATCTAATGCTACTGCCAATGCACAATATGTCTTTCCAGTGCCTGCACTTCCTTTTACAACAGTTAGCGGACTAGGATCATACAACGCATTTATCAAGAAAGTCTGGCCGTCATTCATTGGAGAAATTCCATACGGATTTCTTTCGTGCATATTTAGTAATATGATTTGGTCATCAACCACTTTTCCATAACACTTGCAAAGTTTCTTTTCTTCTTTACCATCTTCAGACCTATAACATTGCAGAAGTACAAATTGATTTTGGTATATAACTGTAGTTCTTATATTAGGAATCTCACTACAATTTATTTTACCTTCAATGTACATTCTTTGAAATAGCTCTTCATCTATAAAAAACGAAATTCTTCCAGTGTATTGTTCCTCCAGCCTTGGAAATGTTTCATCTTTAAAACACTCTGCTCTAATGTTCAAACTCTCAGCTCTCATTTGAAGACATGGATTATTGGTAACAAGAATAGTAAACTTTCCTTCGGTTTTAAGCATCTCGCATACTCTTAAGGTTTCTTTTTGGTATTTAGATAAACTTTCATTGTTTTCTAATTCTCCAATTGAAACTCTATCAACCTTCACGTTGTTAACCACTCTAAGAAGGCTACCATTTTTCTGTTTTACCCCTCCGCTTGTTAACTCATTAAAGTTAAATGTTCTAATGTATTCCAATATTTCACGTCTAATTTTGGACTTTTCAATTGAAAGTCCTCTCATCAAGTTGATTTCTTCAAGTACAGCCATTGGTATGACAACAATATTGTCTTTTCCAAATCTTAATGTACTGTCTGTTGATGCTAAAAGTGCATTCGGCCGTAAGATGAATGTTTTAGTCATAAAATGATCCAACCTTTCGTTAATTTATTTAAAAGCTTAAGATTATCCATAATAATAGATTATCTTTTAACTTTTATTGTTTCGTATTTTATAACATTTTTACATATAAATCAAGTCTTTATGTAAAATTTACAAAATGTTTGTCATTATTTAATAACTCACTATAAATTTAAAAAGCCTGAATATATAAAAAATTTCAGGCTTTAGCATTTAAATTGTTTAATAAAAGTAAATATATTGTATAAATAAATTACATTTTTTTTATTTACCAACACTTATTTTTCAATATTTTCATAACTACTACACATAGATTCATCTGGTTCTTGTGTATTACAATCTTCAATTGGAGTAACAACTATTTGTTCTAACATACAATCTTGTTTTTCTGGATTATTATATTTACAGCTTCCAACTGTACAGTTTATTTTTTGATTTTTTTCCAAAATTATTCCCTCCTTTTCTTGAATTTCTGATTTTTATTATATCCAATATTAAGTTTTTTATGTTATAGAAAACTACCATATTTTTTTCAATTTAAAATAGAAGCTGTACTTTACGTTTTAATTGATATTGGACATTGTAGTTTGCTTTACATAAAGTTGAAATAATTTCTTTCGGTGTCAACTCTTTATGTTTATTGTTTGTTGTTATTTTCCTCTTCATCATTTATTTGCCTTTTTTCATCTAATTTACAACAATCTTTTGGATTTTTAAAACTTAAATACCAACTTATTCCATTTTTATTTTTATTAATCTCTGCATTTCTTTCTTGAAGCTGGCAGAATGTTTTTGGCATTGGTACAATCACTGGTTGACATGGAATCCAGTTTGCTGGTGTTGAGGAATTATTTGCATCTGCTACCTGTAATGCTTGAACTGTTCTTAAAATCTCTGGTATACATCTTCCAACATTCATTGGATATACAAGTATTGTTCTTACTATTCCTTTATCATCAATTATAAATACATTTCTTACTGTTTCCGTATTGCTTATATCATTTGCAATCATTCCATATTTTCTTGCAATAGTACCATTTCTATCTGCAATTATTGGAAATGGTATTTGTACACCAGTTTTACAATATATGTCGTATAACCATGCTAAATGTGAGCTATTGCTATCTACACTTAGCCCTAATAAACAGGTATTTAACTTTTCGAAGTACGAATTAGCTCTTGCAAACGCAATTATCTCTGTTGTGCATACGGGGGTAAAAGCCTTCAATTTGGGGATATTATATTAATCGGCTAATTTCAGGTTTTAGCTCGAATTTCACACTTTTATCGTGATAAATCCATATTTTATCAATTA
>ERZ827478.204-NODE-204-length-67291-cov-9.307811_pt1 | contig 67291 bp, 75 predicted proteins | sample MGYA00519705_ERZ827478 | MGnify/ENA primary metagenome ERZ827478 (study PRJEB31778, sample SAMEA3449318) | human gut metagenome | biome: human gut; feature: human-associated habitat; material: faeces | place: United Kingdom | collected 2010/2012 ...
CCGGTATTTAAAGATATCATCGCAGATAAACTTACTGTACCGTTTTCTTTTGCACCGGCCCATCTTTCCAGACAGAGAGCAGGTGCTGTAGGTGCACTTGGTGTCCTTTATTATAAAGAAGGCAGAACCGAGACAGCGGCTGAGCACAAACCGGATTATCTCCGTGTTTCACAGGCTGAGCGGGAGCGTGCCCAGAAACTGAAAAAAGGATCAGAAGGGGAAAACGCATGATCTTAAGAGAAATGCTTGTGGATGATCTGGATCAGGTTATGGAGATCGAAGAGGAACTTTTTTCAGTCCCCTGGACAAAAGAGGGATTTCTGACATTTCTTATGAAAGAGAATGGGATGTTTCTTGTTGTGGAAGAAAAGGGCCGGATCCTGGGATATTGTGGTCTTCTTACGGTGCTGGATGAGGGGGATGTGACCAATGTGGCTGTCCGCAGAGATCGTCAGAGAGAGGGAATCGGAAATTTCCTTATGGAAAGTATGATTCGTCTGGCAGAAGAGCGTGGGATCACCATGATCCATCTGGAGGTCCGGGCAGGAAATGAGACTGCGATCCGGCTTTATGAACGTCAGGGCTTTGTGCGGGATGGCCTGCGAAAGGGATACTATACAGATCCCACAGAGGATGCTGTTCTTATGACACGCACCGCAGTTTCTGAATAGGCTTACCCGGGAGAGGTACTTGTCTGTACGGGATAAGTATGCTAAACTTTGCCACAGAACAGGAAAAGAGGAAAAATATGTATAATTTTGTTTCAAAAAGTGAAAGCGACACAATTGATTTTGCATCAAAGCTTGCTGCTTACTTAAAATCTGGTGATATTATTGTTTTATCAGGTGAACTTGGTTGTGGTAAAACAAAATTTACTCAAGGCATACTTAAGTATTTCGGTTTAGAAAATGAAATATCTAGTCCTACATTTACAATTGTAAATGTATACAATTCAAATTCTATAAATATTTACCACTTTGATGTTTACAGGTTGTCTGATTTTGAAGAGTTTTATGCAATTGGTGGAGAAGAATACTTTGCCAAACGGTATTTGTATAATTGAATGGGGCGAAATTATTAAAGAAGCTCTTCCAAATGATTATCTAGAAATTAAGTTCTCCAAAAGTGAAATTTATGAAAATGAAAGAAATTTATCTATTATTCCTCATGGCAATCGCTTCAACTATCTTGATTTTAATAAATTATAAAAATAGAAAAGAGGTTATTTTTTGAAAATATTATCGATTGATACTTCTTCTAGAATCTGCAGTGTTTCTATTTTAGAAGATAAAAATTTAATTATAGAGAAACATAATAATGATGAAAAAACACATTCTCAAAAATTAATGCCATTACTTGATGAAGCATTTAAAGAGAGTAATTTAAATCTAAAAGATATGAATTTACTCGCTTGCTCAGTTGGTCCTCGGCTCTTTTACAGGATTAAGAATTGGGATTTCAACTGTAAAGGCTTTTTGCGATGTAACTAATATCCCTGTTTGCAGCGTAAGTTCTTTAGAAAGTTTAGCATACAATTTATCTGATTTAGGTTTAATTGCATGTATGATTGACGCTAAAAATGAAAATGTATACTTTGCTTTATTTTCTCATACTGAGAGTGGCTATACTAAAATTGAAGATTTCTGTTTAGCTAATATTCATAATATTATTTCGAAATTAGATAAGTATAAAAATGAAACAATTCGTTTTATTGGTGATGCAACACCTTTGTATCATGATTTAATTTGTGCAAATCTCACAAATATAAGTTTTGCAAACGATAATCAAAATATGCAAAGTAGCATTAGTGTTGGCAGGGCTGCTTATGATAAATTTCAAAAAGGTGATTATGGACAATCAGATAAGCTTTCTCCATTATATTTAAGGAAGTCACAAGCTGAGCGTGCATTAGATGGAGAAAAATAATATCTAATATGAATAAGAATATAAAAATTTTTCCAATGACTTCAGATGATTTAAATAAAATTAAAGATGAATTGATTAAAAATTTTGATGAATTCTGGAGTTATGGAATATTAGAAACAGAAATTGCCAATATTAATTCTAAATACATAATAGCAAAACATTACAATGAAATTGTTGGTTTTGCTGGCTATACTAAAATTTTTGACGAAGCAAATATTATGAATATTGTTACAAGAAAAGATAAACGAAACCAAGGAATTGCATCTTGTTTATTAGAAAACTTAATTTTAATTGCTAAAGATGACCTTATGTCTTCTATTACTCTTGAAGTTAACAAAAATAACCTTACAGCAATTCATATTTATAAAAAATTTAACTTTAAAAAAATTGGATTAAGAAAAAAATATTATGATAATAAAGATGATGCATTAATTATGACACTATATCTAAAATAAAAATTTAAGGAGGATACAAATGAAAAAAAATAATGAATTATCATTTAAAAATTTAAAAATGACATGTGACCCTAATTTATTTAAATTCGATACAACTTTAGAGCTTGAATCTATTGATACTGGAATTGGACAAGATAGAGGAATAAAAGCTTTAGAGTTTGGCGTAAATGTTGACGCTAGAGGATATAATATGTATGTTGAAGGTCCAAGTGGAGTTGGTAAAACAAAATATACAAAGGATTATCTTTCACATATAAGTAAAAAGAAGAAAACTCCATCCGACTGGTGTTATATATATAATTTTGATAATCCGAACGAACCTATTGCTGTTTCTTTGCCTGCTGGTCAAGGAATTGAATTTAAAAATACAATGGAGCAATTTATAAAAGATATTAAACTTGATTTAAATAATACCTTTAATAATGATGATTTTGAAAAAGAAAAAGGATTAATAAAAAAAGAATATGAAGAAAAAAGAAACATTTTAATGGAAAAATTAAATAAAAAATCAGCTAAATATGGATTCCAGGTAAAATCAGCAAAAAATGGAATCTACATGATGCCTGTTATAAATGGTAAAACAATTGAAGAAGAAGAATTTGAAAAATTAGATGAGCAAACCAAAAAAGATTTTGAAGATAAATCCACAATTGTTCAACAACATATTATGGATGTTATTTCAGAAATAAAAGATATTGAAAGAGATGCTGAAAAAAGGATGAATGATTGGCAATCTAATGTAGCTCTTCTTACAATAAATGCACATATAAATTTAATAAAATCAAAATTTAAAAGAAATAAGAAAATAAATCAATTTCTCGAAAGTATAAAAAAAGATATTTTAAAAAACATTGAATTTTTCTTAGGAAATGAAAAACAGGATAATAAAGTTCAAGCTGTTGGACCAAAAATAGAATCTCCAAAACCATGGCTTAATTATCAAGTAAATTTGTTTATAGATAATAGTACTCAAGAAGGTGCACCTGTTGTTATGGATTCTAACTATTCTTATCACAACATATTTGGTAAATTAGAATATGAAAACTATTATGGTTCTTTAAAAACTGACTTTACAATGTTAAAACCAGGACTACTTCATAAAGCTAATGGAGGATATATAATTTTTCAAGCAAGTGACTTAGTTGCAAATGGTATATGTTATGAATCACTAAAGAAAGCTCTTAGAATGAAAGAATTATTAATCGAAAATACTATGGATCAACGTTCTTCTATGGTAATGGTATCTTTAAAGCCAGAACCTATACCTTTAAATATTAAGGTAATTTTAATCGGTAATGAATCAGTGTATCAGTCTTTACTTGCTTTTGACTCTGATTTTAGAAAACTTTTTAAAATAAAAATAGAATTTGAGGATACATCTGAAAATACTTTAGAAAATATGAATAAATTAGCTAGATTTATTCACGGAGTCTGTGAACAAGAAGATTTACTTCCACTTGATAAAGAAGCAGTAGCAAGAGTAATGGAGTATTCATCTAAACTTGCTGATGATCAAAATAAATTATCTACAAGATTTAATGATTTAGCTGAAATAGTTGCTGAATCATCAACGTGGGCAAAAATGGGTAAATCTAAAATTGTTACTATTGAATATGTTAATAAAGCATTATCAGAAAGAATTAATCGTTTAAAGAAATATGACACCAAATATGTTGAAATGATAAAGGATAATACTCTTTTAATTAGTACGTCTGGTTTTTCCGTTGGTGAAATTAATGGACTTACTATTATGTCCATAGGAGATTATTCTTTTGGAAAACCTGCTAAAATTACAGCCAATACTTATGCTGGGAAATCTGGAATTATAAATATCGAACGTGAAGTTGAGCTCTCAGGTTCAACACATTCAAAAGGTGTTTTAATTTTAAGTGGATATTTAGGTCAAATGTTTGCACAAGAATTTCCATTATCTTTAACTGCTAGTATTTGTTTTGAACAATTATATAATGGTGTAGATGGAGACAGTGCATCTAGTACAGAACTTTATGCAATATTATCAAGTTTATCAAATATTCCTATTAACCAATCTATTGCAGTTACTGGTTCTGTTAATCAAAAAGGTGAAATTCAACCAATTGGTGGAGTTAATGATAAGATAGAAGGTTTTTACCAAATATGCAAACTTAGAGGACTTAATGGTTCTCACGGAGTAATTATTCCGACTCAGAATGTTAGAAATTTAAATTTATCTGATGAGGTAATTGATGCTGTTAAAAATAAGAAATTTCATATATATGCTATTTCAACAATAGATGAAGGTATCGAAATATTAACTGGCGTTCCTGCTGGTAAAAAAGATAAAAATGGTAACTTCCCTGCTGGAAGTATTAATTCTTTGGTTTATGAAAAATTAAAAAAATATGCTAAAATAAGCAAAACAAATGAGAATATATTGTAGTTAATAAACTTAAAAATAACTAGAAAATTAATAAAATAAATTTTCTAGTTATTTTTTTATATTAACGATAATTATTCTGCGTCTTTTGCATCTTCAGCTTTTTCTTCTTTAACTGCATCTATAACTTCTTCTGCTACTGGTGTTTCCACTTCTGGTTGTTCTTCTACAAATTCTTCTTTTAATGTAATTTCCTTGTTTTCGATTCTTGCACCAATATCTTCCTTAGTTTTAGCAGATTTTCCAACTCTATCTCTTAAGTAATATAGTTTAGCACGTCTTGCCTTACCAACTCTTACAAGTTCTACTTTCTCCATCATTGGTGAGTGTACTAAGAATGTTTTTTCAACTCCTACACCATATGCTACTCTTCTTACTGTAAATGTAGCGTTAAGTCCGCCACCTTGTTTTTTGATTATAATTCCTTCAAATACTTGGATTCTCTCTCTATTTCCTTCCTTAATTCTTTGATGTACTTTTACTGTATCACCAACTTTAAGGACAGGTATCTTATTTTTCAATTGTTCATGTTCTATTGATTTTATGATATCCATCGATATTGTCCTCCTTTTTTTATTTTATAAGATTTCTTCATTTAGGCTCTTATTTACCTTTTATTTCTTCTAATATTTTTTTATCTTCTTTTGATAATTCTACTTTTTCTAAAAGTTCTGGCCTTTTCTTATATGTGTTTACTAAAGATTCTTTTCTTCTCCATTTTCGGATGTTTTCATGATGACCTGAAAGTAAGACATTTGGAACTTGCTTGTTTAAGAAATTTTCTGGTCTTGTATATTGCGGATATTCTAGTAAATTATTTGTAAAAGATTCTTCTTTTATAGATTCTTTATCTAATACCCCATCAATATATCTACTAACAGAATCGATTAATACCATTGCTGGAATTTCTCCACCTGTTAATACATAATCGCCAATCGAAATTTCTTCATCTACAATTTCATCTAATACTCTTTGGTCAATCCCCTCATAATGTCCACATAGCAAAATTAAATGTTCTTCTTTACTTAGAACCTCAACTTTTTTTTGATTTAGTACATTTCCTTGTGGTGATAAATATATAACCTTCGCTTTTTCTTCTTTTACAGAATTATAGCTGTCATATACAATGTCTGGTTTAATAACCATTCCGGCACCACCACCATAAGGAGTATCATCAACTTTTTTATGCTTATCTTTTGAAAATTCTCTCATATTAACAATATTAATATGAATAAGATTATTTTCCTCTGCCCTTCCAATAATGCTTTGCTTTAATGCATTAAACATTTCTGGAAACAGTGTTAGCACATCAAATTTCATAATTTCCTCCTAATGATTTTATACTAAACCTTTTAATAAATGAACGATTATTTTTTCTTGTTCTAAGTTAATGTCTTTTAGAACTTCTTTAATAGCTGGTAATAAAATTTGCTTTCCAAGTTCATTTTTTACAACATAAATATCTGTACTACCATTATTGTAAATATCATCTAGCTTTCCAAGAAATACTCCATCATCAGTATATACTCCGAAGACCTATTAAATCTGCAATAAAGTATGTATCCTTTGGTAATGAAATAGCATCTTTTCTGTGAATTTTTAGATATGTGCCCTTTTGTTTTTCAGCACTAGTCATATCGTCAATTCCTTTGAATTTAAGTAATACCATATTTTTATGATACTTTACTTCTTCTATTTCCACCTCATGCATTTGTTTATTTTTGCAAATATATACTTTTTTTAATTTTTCAAACCTTCTTATGTCATCTGTAAATGGATTTACTTTTACGAAACCTTTAACTCCAAATGTATTTACAATTTGACCTACTTCTAAATATTCTTGCATACATTTTCCTCTTAATCTACAAATTCTATATTAACTTTTTTATTTTGAGCTCCAGCTAATGATTTAATTAATGTTCTAATTGCATTTGCTGTTTTCCCTTGCTTACCTATTACTTTTCCCATATCATCACTTGCAACTTTAACTTTATATTCTACTAAATTTTCTTTTTGTTCTTCTGTAATGACTATGGAACCCTTATCATTTACAAGGTTTACAATAATTGCTTCTAAAAATTCTTTCATTTTCTTTTTTCCTCTTTCTAAGGTGTTTTTAATGCAAAGATTTATTATTTTTTTGCAGCTTTTTCAATTAGTGCTTTAACAGTATCTGTTGGTTTTGCACCATTTTTAATCCATGTAGCTACTTTTTCTTGATCAAGAACTATTGTAGATGGTTCTGTCATTGGATTATATGTTCCAATTTTTTCTATAATTTTACCATCTCTTGGACATCTTGAATCTGCAACTACAATATGATAGAATGGAGCTTTTTTTGCACCTTGTCTTTGTAATCTGATTTTTACCATTTTTTTCACCTCCCACAAATGCATTTATATATTTTTAAAATTAATAACTATTTTAAAATTTTAAATTATTTAGATTATTTGCATCCAATCCTTTAAAATTCTTCATCATTTTTTTCATTCCTTTTCCGTCTTGCATCTTTTTCATCATTTTTTGTGTCATTTCAAAGGAATCCATAAATTTATTTATTTGTTGTACTGTTGTTCCACTACCTTGTGCAATTCTTTTTCTTCTACTTGCATTCAATATTTTAGGATTTTTTCTTTCTTTTTTTGTCATTGAATATATAATTGCTTCTATTCTGACAAATTCTTTATCATCAACTTTTAAGTCTTTTATTTGGTTCATTCCTGGTATCATTTTTAAAATAGATGAAAAAGAGCCCATTTTCTTTATTTGTTTTAATTGTACTAAATAATCATCTAAGTCAAATTCTTTTTTCTTAAGCTGCTTTTCAATTTTTATAGCTTCTTCTTCATCAAATGCTTCTTCTGCTTTTTCTATTATAGAAAGAACATCTCCCATTCCTAATATTCTTGATGCCATTCTTTCTGGATGAAACTCTTCAATATCACTTAGTTTTTCTCCGGTTGCAGCATATTTTATAGGTCTATTTGTAACTTTTTTTACAGATAGTGCTGCACCACCACGAGTATCACCGTCTAATTTTGTAAGTACAATTCCATCTATTCCAAGTTCTTCATTAAATGTTGATGCTATATTTACCGCTTCTTGACCTATCATCGAATCTACTACAAGTAGGATTTCATGTGGTTTTACACTTTGTTTTAAATTTTTCAATTCATTCATTAATTCTTCATCAATTTGAAGTCTACCTGCAGTATCTAAAATAACTACATCATTTAATTTGCTAATTGCAGTATTTATTGCTTGCTTTGCAATTTGAACTACATTTTTTGTTGATTCATTTGAATATACTGGAATATTAAGTTGTGCACCAACAACTTGTAATTGTTTAATAGCTGCTGGTCTATAAACATCACATGCAACAAGTAAAGGTTTTTTTCCTTGTTTTCTTATTATATTTGCAAGTTTTCCCGCTGTAGTTGTTTTACCACTACCTTGCAGACCAACCAACATTATAACTGTAGGAGGATTTGGCGCAAAATTAATTTTACTATCTGTTCCTCCTAAAAGTTCAACTAGTTCATCTTTTACTATTTTAATTACTTGTTGACCTGGAGTTAAAGATTTTAAAACATCTTGACCTAATGCTTTTTCTTGTATTGTATTAATAAATTCTTTTACGATTTTATAATTAACATCTGCTTCCAATAGTGCAAGTTTTACTTCTCTTAACATTTCTTTTAAATCAGTTTCTGTAATTCTTGCTTTTCCTTTTAGTTTACGTGTTATTTCCTGAAGTTTTGATGATATACTTTCAAAAGCCATGTTCTTTTAGCCTCCTTGCTGTTTATTATTTATATCAAACTTTTTAATTCTTTTTTTATTTTGTCTAAATTTTCTTTGTTTTTCAAATTTATTTCTTCTTTTTGAATTTGTGCAATCTTTTCTATTATACAATTAATCTTTTTTTCGTAATTTATTTGTTTTTCCATAAACGAAAGTTCTTCTTCTAATTCATACAATTTTTTTTCTGATTTTTTTATTATATCTCTTACTGCTTGCCTTGTAATTTGATTATTCTCTGCAATTTCAGATAAAGATAAATCATTATCATAGTAATCTGTTATTATTTCAAATTGCTTTTTTGTTAATAATTTTCCATAGATCTGACAAAGTATACTTACTTTGACATTTTTCTCCATCAGAATTCTTCCTTTCGTTTTTTGTAATGCTAATATACTTTACACTATTTTTAGCAATTTGTCAATACTTTCAGGCAAAAAACGTAAAAATAGCAACAAAAACTTATATAAAATATAAGTTTTTGTCAGACTGTTGACAAAGTATATAAAAATATTTTGTTCAACAGTCTTTTCTTTAAATTTATTTTTAGAATTTTAAGTTTTCTTAGTATTTAAAAAGATTTTAATAAAATAAATTAAAATATGGGACTTATGCCCATACCTTTTCTTTTTTTATTGCTATATTCTTCATATTTTGCGCAGCACAAATCAGCCATGTATAATTTTGATTTTTCTCAATTCCTCTATACATAGCATATCTATATCCATGATTATTTTTACTATCTGCAAAGCTTCTTTCAACATGTTCTTTTCTTTGCTTATATAAAGCTCTTCCTCTTTCAGATAATCTTCGCTCTCGCATTTCTTCGTTTAATTCTTCACAAATATGTCTAGTTATCGTTCTGTATTCTTTTTTATTGCAACAACCTCCAGCCTGTGGACAGCTTTTGCAATTTTCTTTAGAACTGTAATATTTATATCCATTTCTATCTATTCTACCTGTATATTCTAATATTACACCAGTTTCTGGGCACACATAACAATCACTTTTTTTAAAATATTTAAATCTGTTTTTCTTTATTGTTGTTTCTGCTTTTGCATATCTTCTATATGCTATTACCCCAAAAATATTATTATCATGCAAATATTTTTTTATATCTATAGTATCATAACCTGAATCAATTCCTACTTCTTTAATATTAAATCCAAATTTATTTTTTATATATTCTAGCCTACTAATATATGGCACTGAATCATGAACGTTACCTTTAGTTATATGACAATCTACAATTATATTACATTTGGAATCAACAGTCCTATGATTTAAATACATAAATCCTTTTTCTTTGTTATCTCTGTGATAATATCCACTATCTGCATCAGTATTGCTTACTTTAATCTCTTTTTCTTCAATTTCATCTTCAAAATCAAATTCTTTCCTATTTTGATTTTTACGTTCGTTATTTATTTCTTCTTCTAACCAAATTCTTCTTTTCTTAACTTCATTAACAACTTTAGTATGAAATTTATTTTTATTAGTATTAGCTTTTTTATGAGTAGAATCAGTAAAAAAAGTTTCACCTTTTACCAAGTTATATTTAATAGCTTGCTCAACAATATTTACAAATATCTTTTCAAATATATCTGTACCTTTAAATCTTCTAATGTAATTTTGACTAAAGGTTGAATAATGAGGAGTATTTTTACCAAGTGGAATGCCTAAAAACCATCTGTATTCTAAATCTACCTTTGCTTTTTCACAAGTTCTTCTCATAGATTTTAAACCATCAATAGTTTGAATGAAAACTAACTTAAACAAAACAACAGGGTCAACAGAATTTCTACCATTGTTAGAGCAATATAAATCCTCTACTTCATCATATATAAAAGTGAAATCAATGTATTTATCTATTTTTCTGAATAAACTATCTTCAGGAACTAAATCCTCTAAAGTATACAATATGATTTCACTTTGAATATTTTCTATTTTATTTAACATTCTCACCACTCCTTAATTAACCAATACTATTATATCATTAAACAAGAAAAAATGCAGTCTTTTCTAAGAAAAAACTACATTTTTCTGTCCATTTATTGGTTAATTAAGGACATTCTTATTTTACAACATTTCACACAAAAAAGAAAGACTGTTGAGCAAAATATTTTTATATACTTTGTCAACAGTCTGACAAAAACTTATATAAAATATAAGTTTTTGTATTAATATTATTTTTTCTTGCTAATTGCAAGACCATCTCCAACTTCTAATATTTCTGTTATAAAATTTGGATTTTCTGTAGTTTCTTTAATATATTCTCTTAAATTTCTTACTGCAGTTCTTTGTTTATGTTTATTATAGTCACTCATTACATATCCTTTATATAATATATTATCTGCAATAATAATTCCATTTTCGTCTAATAATCTAATAGCTTGGCTTAAAAAGAATGGATATTTACCTTTTGCTGCATCAATAAATACAACATTATATTTCTCATTTAGTGATGGTAAAATCTCTACTGCATCGCCTTCATAAAGATGTATTTTTTCTTCTAAATTCATTTGCTTTATGTTTTCTTTTGCTTCTTTTATTCTTTCTTCATCACGCTCTATCGTATCTATTCTACCCTCATTAGATAAATACTTTGAAAAGCAAATAGCAGAATACCCAACTGCAGTACCTATTTCTAATATTCTTTTGGGTTTTATTTCTTCTAGGTATTTTGCAATTACTTCTAATGTATCATCCATTATTATTGGAATATGCTCTGCCAAAGCTTTTTCTTTTATCTTATCTATCATCTCTATCATTTCCTTCGTTATTTCTTTCATATTCATTAATCCATACAAGTACCTGTTCCCATGAAAAAGCTTCTGTGCCAATTTTTTTGTTTAGTATTCTTAGAGCAAGCATTGCTCCATTTTTTCCATTTTCCTTATAGGCCTTTATTATAGTTTGTTTTACTCCGAGCTTTACTGGTGCTTTTTTCCTTAAATCTCTATCAATTTTTTCAAATCTATATTCTAAGTAAGTACGTCCTACAGTTATAGGTCGAGGCTCATAATTCCCTGTACTACTATAATCACTTTTAGCCATATGAAATTAAACCTCCTTATAAAAGAATTATCCTCTTCTTGCTTGTCTTTCTCTTGTTTTTGTATCTAATATTTTCTTTCTTAACCTAATGTTTTTAGGTGTTACTTCTACAAGTTCGTCTTCGGCAATAAATTCAATTGCTTTTTCAAGTGACATTTGTAATGGTGGAACTAATCTTAATGCATCATCTGAACCTGATGCTCTTGTATTTGTTAAATGCTTTTCTTTGCACACATTAATTGCTATATCTTCATTTCTAGAGTTTATTCCAACAATCATTCCCTCATATACTTCTACACCTGCTCCTATCATTAGTTCTCCTCTTTCTTGAGCATTATATAATCCATAAGTTACAGATGTTCCAGCTTCAAATGCAACTAAAACTCCTCTAGTTCTAGATGCTATTTCTCCTTTATATGCTTCGTAGCAATCAAAAATGCTATTCATTGTTCCTGTTCCTTTTGTATCTGTTAGGAATTCTGTTCTATATCCAATTAGACCTCTTGCAGGAATTTTAAATTCAACTTTTGTATGTCCTGCTTCTGCTGGTTCCATATTAAGCATTTCTGCTTTTCTTCTTCCAAGTTTTTCAATAACAGTTCCAATTGATTCGTCTGGAACATTTACAACTAATTTTTCAATTGGTTCACATTTTACTCCATCAATTTCTTTAAAAATAACCTTTGGACGAGATACTAAAAGTTCAAAACCTTCTCTTCTCATTGTTTCGATTAATACAGAAAGATGTAATTCTCCACGTCCACAAACTTCAAAGCTATCTGCTGAATCAGTTTCTTTTACACGAAGACTAACATTTCTTTCTAATTCTTTTAATAATCTATCACGAATATGTCTTGATGTTACAAATTCTCCTTCTTTTCCTGCTAAAGGTCCATTGTTAACACTAAATGTCATAGAAACAGTTGGTTCATCAATATCTACAAAAGGAATTTTTTCCGGATTATTTAAATCACAAATTGTGTCACCAATATTAATATCTGAAATACCAGATAAAGCAACAATATCTCCCGCTTTTGCTTCTTCAACTTCTACTCTTTTTAGTCCCATATATGTAAATAATTTTGCGACTTTTCCTTGACCTGTTTTATCTGCTTTGCATATTGCAATTGGCATTCCAACTTTAATAGTTCCTCTTTCAACTCTACCAACAGCAATTCTTCCTAAATATTCATCATAATCTATATTTGATACAAGCATTTGCATATCTCCATCCATATCGCATTTTGGTGGATCAATATGTTCAATAATTGTGTCAAAAATGCAATGAACATTATCTGTTTCATCTTCTAATTTCATTTTAGCAATTCCATTTTTAGCTGACGCATAAATAACAGGAAAATCTAATTGCTCATCATTTGCATTAAGCTCTATAAATAGTTCTAGAACTTGATCTTCAACTTTTAGAGGATTAGCTCCTGGACGATCTATTTTATTAATTACAACAATTGGTTTTAGGTTTAATGCTAAAGATTTCTTTAATACTTCTCTTGTTTGAGGCATTGGTCCCTCAAAAGCATCTACTAATAGTAAAACACCATCTACCATTTTTAAAACACGTTCAACTTCTCCTCCAAAATCAGCATGTCCTGGTGTATCAACAATGTTTATTTTTACATCATTATACATAACTGAAGTATTTTTAGAAAGAATTGTAATACCTCTTTCTTTTTCAATATCTCCTGAATCCATTATTCTTTCTGATACTTGTTCATTTTCTCTAAATACATGACTTTGTCTTAGAAGTGCGTCAACCAAAGTTGTTTTTCCATGATCAACGTGTGCAATAATTGCAATATTTCTTATTTTATCATTATTCATTTTCTTTTCCCCTATTCTATTTTAATTTTCTTCTTTATACTCGTTACTTGTTCCTTCTAAATCTCTAATCGAAAGTTCAATTCTCTTATTTTCTTTATCAAATTCTATAATTTTCGCATTTACTTTTTGTCCAACTTTTAATTCTTCTTCTGGTTTTGCTATTTTTCTTTCGCAAATTTGAGAAATATGAACCAAGCCTTCGATTCCTTTTTCAAGTTGAACAAAAGCTCCAAAGTTCATTAATTTGACTACTTTGACAGTTACAACATCACCGATATGATATCTTTCCTCTGCTTTTTCCCACGGATTTGGACCCTTTTTACCATAAATTAATAATAGTCTTTTATTTTCCCTATCTGCATTTTTTATTTTTACTTCGATTTCTTGTCCAACTTTTAATATATCTTCTGGTTTCTGATTTCTCCCCCATGCCATTTCAGAAACATGAAGAAGTCCTTGAACTCCATCTACATCAACAAAAGCTCCATATGTACTAATACTGGTTACTGTTCCTTTGTAGCTTTTTCCTTCTTTTACATTATCCCAGAACTCTTTTAACTTCTTTTCTTTTTCTTCTTCTATTACGTCTTTAATTGAACCAATGATTTTATGTGTTTTATCATTATATTCAATTACTCTAAATCTTACTTCTTTTCCAATATAATCTTGTATATTTTCCTCTCTTGTAATTCCAGATAATGACAACGGAATAAAAATTCTAATTCCATTATAATTTACAATAAAGCCACTCTCATTTGCTTCTGCCACCTTATCTGTAAAAATACATTTATGATTTACTTTACTTTCAAATTCTTTTTTATTTATTCTTAATTTTGCTCTTTTATATGAAAGAAGTATATTACCCATACCATCATTCATTTTTAAAATATCAGCAGTAATTCTATCTCCTGGCTTAAATTCATTTGCTGGATTTACATTTTCATCATATGAAAATTCCTCTTTGGTTATAATTCCATCGGCCTTATAACCTATATCTACAAAAATTTCGCCATTTGCAGTAATACTGATAATTTTACCAGTTACAGTTTGTCCTTCCTTCATTTCTTTTAATGAATTATTTATAAATTCTTCAAACGTTATATTATCATTATAATTTCCCATAATCTACCACCTTAACGGTTTTTTATTATATATTATTTTTTCTGATTTGTCAACATAATTATGTTGTCCATGATCTCTTTTGTAACTTTTTCTAATACTTCTTTATTTTTTTCCTGTCCATAGTACATACTAAAGTCTAATGGTTTTCCATAATTTAGATAGACCTTTGTAAAAGGTTTAAAAGAACCTTGAATTCCAACCGGAATTACTTTTACTTTACTTCTTAAAGCCATAAAAGCTGCTCCATTTTTTGCTTTAAGATTTTTAGCCATTCCTTTTCTTGTTCCTTCCGGAAAAATTCCAAGTAATTCCTTATTCTTTAACGCTTTAATAGACCTCTTCATTGCCTCTATATCTTGCTTTTCTCTATTAATTGGTATTGCATCTACTATGTGTAATGCCCAGCTTATTACTGGCTTTTTAAACATATCATCTTTACATACGAAACGGATATTTCTTTTATTGCATACAACAACTGCTGCAGCATCAAGATAATTTAAATGATTAGCACAAATAATATAACTTTCATCATTTTTAATATCTTTTTCGCCAATTTCTTGAACGCGATAAACAATCCTATATAAAAAATATACGGTTGATTTTAAAATTGTTCTTACTATTTTTTTCCTGGCTGTTTCAGGTCTCTCATAATAAATTTTTTCTTTGATTTTTATTTCTTTTTGCTTTCTCTTTATTATATTTTGAATCTTAGATGTTACCTCATTTATTGACATATTAGTTGCATCTATCACAATTGCATCATTTGCTATTTTTAAAGCTCCATATTCTTTATTCTTATCATTTTCATCTCTTATTTGCATTTGTTTTAAAACTTCTTCATAACTACATTCTATATGTTTTTCTTGATTTTGTTTATATCTTCGTCTTGCTCTTTCTTCTACATCTGCATCTAAATAAATTTTTACATCTGCATTAGGAAATACAACAGTTGTAATGTCTCTTCCCTCTATAATAATGTCTTGTTTTGTTCCAATTTTTCTTTGCATTTCCACAAGTTTTTCTCGTACGGCCTTAATTGCTGAAACTTGTGATACCATTTTAGTTACTTCATTGCTTCTTATTTTTTCTGATACATCTTCACCATTTAATAAGACAATTTGTTTTTTATTTGTTTCATTTATTTCTATATTTATTGTGTTTAGCATTTCATTTATTTGTTTAGAATCGTTTAAATTGATATTTTTATTTAGAACTTCTAATGTAACAGAGCGATACATTGCTCCTGTATCAATATTATTTAATTTTAATTTTTGGGCTAATTTTTTTGTAATAGTCCCCTTTCCACTTCCGGCAGGTCCATCAATTGCTACTATAAAGGCCATTTGCTCCTCCTTATTTTTTAAAATTATTTTTTTATATCATTATTTATAACATTTAAGCCTTTTGCTAATATCTCTATCTTTTGAACATTCATACTAGTTAATCTTTCTATTTCTTTTTTCAGTTTTACTTTAAAATTTTGTAATTCATCTATAATGTTAGAACCATAATTTAAAATTACTTCTAAATAAATTTCTGGTCCTTCTTCGCGTTTTTGTACTCTTATTTTTGAAATTCTATAAATTGAATTATTACGAAGAGCAATATGTTGCGCAATTTGTTTAAATACATTGTCTGATATTGTAAAATTTCCTAAATAACTAAAAGTTGGTCTAATTATTGATTTTTCTGAAATATACGGATCTTTTCCCTTCCCTTTTGTTTTAAATATTTGAAGAGGGTCGAGCATATAACCAGAGAAATCCTTTTTTATTTCAAAAGTCGGAACTGGAATAACGTGTTTTCCTTCTGTTACACGAATTCTTCTTGCTTTTTCCATTTCTTCTTCTGTTGCAACATCACTTATGTATATCGTTTTCTCTATATTGGGAAGTGCTAAATTTTGTGCAATTTTCTCTACCATACCATCTGACGTGCCTAAAATTAATATTCCTTCTGGCTTATACTTCTTTATAGTTTCTATTATTTCATTTTTTTCTTTTTCTTTTAAAAATAACGCATGTTTTACTGTTTCAATTTTAGTAGGAGCTTTTTTTGCAGAGCTACCTGCTATAACTTCATTATCTTTTATTAATAATCCATCATCAATAATAAATCTTATGTCGTTTTCACTTGCAACCATCTGTGCTCTGTAACTTTTTCCTGTACCGGATGGTCCAACAAATGCTAAAACTCTAATTTTATTCATTTATTTTTTCTCTCCTCTAAAAAACTTTTGCTTAAATTTTATTTTTTGTCTATTAAAGTAAAAGTATATTGATATCCTCTATATTCTGTTTCAAATTTTTTTTGATCTAAAATTTCTATTTCATATTTCTTCTTTACTTCATCTAAAATATCATAATTCACAGTATTTATAACCCATAATCTTCCCTTATAATTTTGTATAGCATCTAAATCATAAATTGTTTCCATATCTTTTCCAAATGCTTTATAAGCCTTTTCCACATTCCATTTTTCTTTATTCCAAAAATATTCTTTAACTTTCGGATAATTTGCTGAAACAACAAATCCACTAAATTGATTTTCATGTAAAATTGCATCTGTTTCCTTCATATTTTCAGAAAGATAATTTAATAGTTCATAGTTACTTTCTGCATAATTTTCTTTTGCTATTTTAACTAGAATGATACTTGATATTAAAACACAAATACAACAAATTATAATATTTATATTTTTATTTCCTCTTTTAACCATGGTATTGGCAAAGAAAAATATAAATAAACCTCCAACACAAAACATGTACCTTGCATAAATAATTGGTCTCCAAATAACTAGTGACACTATGCAAGCACCTAGTGCTACTAATAACCAAACTATTATTGCAAGTTTTCCAGGTTTTAATTCTTCTTCTTTTTTATTTTTTGCAAAAATAAATACCATATAAGCACACATAACTAATCCAAAAAGTATTGCCCATATTTTGCTTATGTATAATGTTCCTCCTAAATTTCCAGTAAATTGGAATGTAAAGAATTCAATTAATGTATCTGGGAACTTTATTCCTATCCAAAATCCTCCAGATACTTGATTTACTTGAAGTAATAAATATAATAGCCATGGAATATATAAAGCTACTTGTATTATAGCAATACTTAAAAACATTTTTAAATTATATGTTATTTTTTTAGTTTTTATTGACTCTATAATAAAACTTATAAATAACATTAAATTTATAATGCCTGCAGCCATCAAGCCATAATAATGGGTATAAGCTGAAGCCAAACTAAATATTCCAAATAATATCCAATTTTTAATATTTACTTTTTCTCTTTGTTTATAAATTCTATATGCATAAATCCCCATTAATGTTACTAATAGCATTGCAAAAGTATACATTCTTATCTCTCCTGCATAAACTACATTCGTAGGGAAAAAATATGCAAAAAATGAAAATAATATTCCTGTTTCTTTTCCAAAATCTTTTCGTATATGTGTATATCCAAGTACGCCAAGTATTGCAATACATAATAACGAAAAAAGTCTATATGCTATAATTTTATTTCCAAATATTATATTTATAATATGTAAAACCCAATAATATAACACGGGATGTACATCGTTTCCACCAATTGTCCATATTTCCTTAAAACTATGGTTTGCAATTCCAACAGAATAACTTTCATCAAACCATAAATTTCCATGAAATACAGGAATTGATACAAATATAATTCCTAATACAATAATTATTATATGTATGATATCTTTCTTTTCTACCTTCATTTTTACCATCCTTATATTTTTCTTTTAACTTATGGTATTATATCATTGCTAGAAAAAAATGTCTACTAAATAGTAACAGCTTGAGAAGAATTTTTATCCTCTCAAGCTATTATATATACATTTTATTATTTTATATCTTTATATTTTTTATTTATTTTGAATTGAACTATTGCAAATATTGCTATAGCAAATATTACACCGCCAATTATTAAATTTTGTCCAGTCTGTGGAATTTTACCTGTTGCTGTTGTATTATCACTAGTTTCTGGTAATTTATTTGATTCTTGATTTTTATTGTCTTGTGAATAATTGTCAAATTCACATATAAAGTATGTTTTTACGTCTGAAATACTCTCATTATCAATATCATCCCATTGACCTTTCTTTATTCCGTATGTATTATTTTCATAATTACATATAAGAGCAAAATCCTGGTTGTCTAAATTATTATCAGGAACTTTTTCCCCCCAATTAGAATATTCGAATGGTTCACCTGTAACCCATTTCCATTCTCCTTCTTTTTCTTTATCTGTTGCACCTATCCAGAATCTAACTTTTCCATATCCTTTGTCATTTATATATTTTTCAATAAATTCTTGTTCTTCTTTAGAAGTAATAGTTACCAAATGTCCACCTTTAGATTCGCAATATTTTTTTGCTTCTTCCCATGTTAATACATCTTCGTAAATATAATAATAATGACCATTATATTTTACTGCATCTGATGGTATATTAGTATTATTTTTATCATCATTTTCTGTGTTGCCTTTTTGGTTATCAACATAAATTTTAGAATCATTTATATCTTTTACACTCAATTCAACTGCATTGCCTGCTTCATCTGTTAAATTTCCACCTTCAAGTTTTACTGCTTTTACTGTTCCTAAATCTGATGAAGTTGTTGTATATTCATATAATGCTCTTTTTCCTGAAAGAGCTATACTTGTTAAAGAAATTTCTTTAACATCTCCTATTTTTATTGTTAAAGTTGGAGCTTTATCTCCTTTTAAATTTTCATTGAATTCAACTTGTATATTCATTTTGTAATTACTTGGCACTCTATAATCTTGTGTGTCATTACTATAAAAATCACTTACATTTGTTACAGATATTGAACTTACAACAGGTGCCGTTATATCTGCTCCTGTTCCCTTGCTATAGTTTTCTATAGTATCAAATTTAATATTATTTTCTGTAGCAAATTCTTCTGCTTTTGAGCCCTTAGCTCCATAAATTGTTAAATTTTTTGAACAGTATGAGAATACATTTTCCCCTATTGTTGCAACACTTTGTGGAATTGGTATCTTTTCTAAACTTTCACAATAATAAAATGCTTCATCTCTTATTGTTGTAACATTTTCAGGTATTTTTACTTCAGTTAATTTAGAGCAATACATAAACATACTACTTGAAATTTCTGTTAAATTTTCTGGCAAGGTTATGCTTTTTAGTCCTGTACAATTACGAAACGCATAATCTCCTATTGAAGTTACTGTATTTGGTATTGTTACACTTGTTAATCCTGAGCATCCCTTAAATGCTTCACTTCCTATCGTAGTTATTCCCTCCGAAATTTTTACTTCTGTTAATCCTGTAAAGCCTTCAAATGTACCACTTGTCAAAAGACCCCCATCAACTAATTTAACCAATTTGATTACCTTATGACCATCAATAGTTGCAGGTATTGTTAATGAGCCTGAAAGTTCTGTTGTTGTATTAGCACAAATTAAATTTACAATATTTTCATTCTCATCTAACTGGTATTTCCATTTTACAACTTTGCCTGTAGATGTTTTTGAAGTTTCTGTTGCATCAACCAAATCATCTGCTCTAACTATTCCTCTAGTCATATTTAAAATTGCTGCTACAAGCATTATTATAACTAAAACTCTTGCAATCATCTTTTGTCTTTTCATTTTTATTCCTCCTTTTGTTTCTATTAATTAGATTTCCAAATATCAAAAACAGAACCTTATATCTAATTATAAGCTTCTGTTTTTTCTATATTTTTTTTCATTAGAAAAAGAATTGCCAATTTTTGAACATTTTAAAACATAGAATATTATTGTTAAGGCTCTTGCATTGATAGTTTCAATTTGTAAATTCATTTCACTTTTCTCCTTTTTCTTTTGTTTCATCTAATTTTCTTCTAAAATAGATTTTAACATATTAATTTATCTGTTTCAACATTTTCGATAATTTTTCTCCATTTTTCTAAAATAAATATCTTCCAAACCTTTCATTTTCTGTCAATTAATTTTTGCAATAATTACTCTGCTTAACACTTTATAATATTTTTGCATTGTAAAAAGCTAAGTAAAAACTTTTATATTTACATTAGAGTTTTTTTATTATATGCATTTCAAAAAGCCCTACAGTATAACGCTATAGGGCTTTTTATGGCTTTTTAAGTTTTTTCGGCTATGATTCCGATCTGACCGTCATCATATCGAAAGATAGTCCAACCACATGCTCTCATTTGTGTAATTATCTCCCTATGAATTGGACTCATCCAATCTTGATAGACATTCATTTCTTCAATTTCATCTGGCATATCATCTAAAAAGATTAGCTTGATAAAACTGCACTCTGCAGGTTTTTCGCCCAGTTTCATAACGAAACCGATAGCCTTACTTCTCTGGTATCTTTCAATACCATCCCGAGTTTGAGTATGCTCTTTAAGAATTGTCTGGAATCTCTCAAAAGCATTATTCACCGCATCACATGATTCCAAATAATTAAGTGTAGTCTTAATCTCATTGTCTATTTCTTGCCAAAAATCTGAAGCTGAAAACAAAATGTTTCCTCCTACCATAAAAAAATTTTTAGTACATTTTATGTACTCCTGACCATGAATGATTATATTAGTTCAAATTGTTTTTGTAAACGTATTATGTTTTTTGTATTGCGATTATTTTTTTCTACATTTTTCAATTATATAAAAAAGTTGTAAACAAATGTTATATTCAACAGTTTACAACTTTCAAAATCAATTTTATATGTAAAAAACTATTCTTGAGTATATGGTAGCATAGCAATTTGTCTACATCTCTTTACAGCTAATGTAATATCTCTTTGATGTTTTGCACATGCACCAGTTGCTCTTCTTGGTAAGATTTTACCTTTATCATTAATAAATTTCTTTAATTGTTCTGGATTTTTGTAATCTAGAACTAGATTTTTATCTTTACATAAAGGACATACCTTTTTTCTCATTTTTCTAAATTTTGGATTATAATCTTCATCATTATTTCTATTGTTTCTTTTATTTTTCTTATCTGCCATTTTCTTATTTCCCCCCTATCTTATTAAAACTAAAATGGTAGGTCATCTCCTGATGAAATTTCAAAATCAGAACTAGCTGTTCCAGATGGCATTGCACCAAATGTGGCATCAAAGTTTCCACTATTGTCTTGATCTCTTTTGCTATCTGCAAAATATGCTTCTTCTGCAACAACTTCTGTTACATAATGTTTTTGACCTTGTTCATCATCCCAAGTTCTTGTTTGGATTCTTCCAATAATTCCAACTTGTTGACCTTTCTTAAAATATTTGCTACAAAATTCTCCTAGCTTGCTCCATGCAACTATATTAATAAAGTCTGCTTGTCTTTCTTCTCCCGGACGTGCAAATCTTCTATTTACAGCTAAAGAAAAAGATGCAACTAATGTATTATTGCTTTGAGTATATCTTACTTCTGGGTCTCTTGTTAATCTTCCCATTAAAATTACTTTGTTCATTTAATTAACACCTTACCTTTCTTAATTTAAAGGCCCCCAATTTAAAATAGAAATTAATCTTCTACTTTAATTGTCATAAATTTAATTACTTCGTCTGTAATTCTGTAATTTCTTTCAAGTTCAAATATTAATTCTGGATTTGCTTCAAAGTAAAATACTTCATAATATGCTTCTTTTTGTTTTTTTACTTCATAAGCTAATTTTCTTTTTCCAAGATTTTCAACTTTTTCAAGTTTACCATCATTATTAATCAAATTTGTGAATTTTTCTACAAGAGTTTTAACTCCTTCTTCATCAATACTTGGATTAATAATGACAACACTTTCGTATTTATTCATTATATTTCACCTCCTTATGGATTTATAACCTACTTTGCTCTAAAGTAAGTAAGGATGGAAAAAACATTTCCAACATTTGTTATTTTACCATATATTTCTTTACATTGCAAGTGTTTTTAAATATTTATTGTTGCTTTAGAAATATATAAATTTAAATATTAACTATTATTTAATTATAAATTACTTACTTTAAGAATTGGCTATTTCAATATTTACATCTCTTCCCTTGATTTGTTTTCCTTTCATTGAATTTAAAATTTCATTTACATATTTCCCATGAATTTCAACAAAAGTAAACTTATCTAATATATTTATTTTTCCTATATTTTCTCCAGATATTGCTGTATTTGCTGAAATACTTCCAACTATATCTTTTACCATTATTTTATCTTTTTTCCCTACATTAATAAAAAGTTTTACCATCTCATCTGGATTAATATCTATTTGACATTCTTTATCTGAACTATTCTCATTAATTATAATATTAATTAATGCTTTAGCAACAGTTTCTAATTTATTGTTTTCCATTAACTTATTTAATACTTTTTCTGCTAACTCTGATTCTTCATTTTTTTCAATCATTTCTTCGATATTATCAATTATTTTCTGATTCTTAACTTTATTTATTTCCTCTAATGTTGGAATCTTTCCTTTTATAATTTTTGTATTTGCATATTTTTGAATATTAAGTAATTTACTTTTTTCCTTACCAACTACAAAAGTATATGCTTTTCCAATTTTGCCATTTCTTCCTGTTCTTCCTATACGATGAACATAATATTCTTCCTCTTGTGGAATATCATAATTTATAACAAGTTCTAATTCTTCTACATCAATTCCTCTAGCAACGACATCTGTTGCAACTAGTATTTGAAATTCTCCTTGTTTAAATCTTTTCATTATACGATCTCTTTGTGCTTGTTTTATATCACCATGTAAGCATTCTGCCTTATATCCATTATTTTTTAATTTTTCAATTAGATTATCAACTTTTTTCTTTGTATTGCAAAATACTACTGCTTTTTTAGGATCATTTAGGTCAATCAATCTCATTACTATTTCATCTTTCATTTTTTGTTTTACTTCTAAGGAAATTTGTTCAATACGATCTACTGTTAATTCCTTTGATTTAATTTTTACGTTTTTAGGCTCTTTTAGATATTTCTTTGTAATCTCTAAAATCCTCTTGTTCATAGTAGCTGAAAACAAAATGGTTTGTCTTCCTTCTGGAATATCCTTCAAAATTGTTTCAATATCTTCCTCAAACCCCATATTTAACATTTCATCTGCTTCATCTAATACTACCATTGTTATTTTATCAAGTTTTAATGTTTTTCTTCTCATATGATCCATTACTCTTCCTGGTGTTCCTACAATTATTTTTGCTCCCTTTTTTAAATCTTTAATTTGTCTTTCTATTGGTTCACCACCATATATTGCTAAACATTTTATATTTTCTTGGTATTTAGTGAATTTTCTTAATTCGCCGGGTTACTTGCAAAGCAAGTTCTCTAGTCGGACATAGAATTAATCCTTGTACTTTATTTAGATTTATATCAATTTTTTGTATTAGAGGTAACCCAAATGAAGCTGTCTTTCCAGTTCCTGTTTGTGATTGACCAATTAAGTCTCTTCCTTGTATTATAAACGGAATTGTCTTTTCTTGAATTGGTGTTGGCTCTTCATATCCATAATCTTCTAAAGCTTTTACTATATTTTCTGCTATTCCTAAATCTTCAAATTTTATTTTTTCTTTTTCCATTTTTCCTCCACTTTCTTTTATTCCCATTCAATTGTTGCAGGTGGCTTTCCTGTAATATCATATACAACACGATTTATATGTTTTACCTCATTAACTATCCTAGTTGAAACCGCTTCTAATACTTCATATGAAATTTTTGACCATTTAGCAGTCATAAAATCAGATGTTGTAACGGCTCTTAAGGCAATTGTGTAATCATATGTTCTTTCGTCTCCCATTACACCTACACTTTTAATATTAGTTAATACTGCAAAATATTGATTTATTTTTCTGTCTAGTCCTGCTTTTGCAATTTCTTCTCTAAAAATGCTATCAGCATCTTTCAAAATCTCTAGTTTGCTTTCTGTAATATCTCCTATTATACGAATTGCAAGTCCAGGACCTGGAAATGGTTGGCGATACACTAAAAACTCTGGAAGTCCTAATTCTAGTCCAACTTTTCTTACTTCATCTTTAAATAAATCTCTTAATGGTTCAATAATTTCTTTGAAATCAACATGTTCTGGAAGCCCACCAACATTGTGATGACTTTTTATTTTAGCACCAACACCTACCCCACTTTCAATTACATCTGGATAAATTGTTCCTTGTACTAAATAATCTACCATTCCTATTTTCTTTGCTTCTTCTTCAAAAACTCTTATGAATTCTTCTCCAATTATTTTCCTTTTCTGTTCCGGGTCTGAAACTCCTGAAAGCTTATTTAAAAATCTTTCTTTTGCATCAACACGAACAAAATTAACTTTAAAATTCTTAGTAAATACTTCTTCTATTTCATCTGCTTCATTTTTTCTTAATAAGCCATGGTCTACAAATATACATGTTAAATTTTCTCCAATAGCCTTATTTATTAATGCAGCTGCAACAGAAGAATCCACTCCACCAGATAAAGCACATAATGCCTTTTTATTACCAATCTTTTGTTTTATATCTCTTATTGTTTTTTCTGCAAATGAATTCATTTTCCAATTTCCTTTACAACCACAAATATTAAATACAAAGTTTTTTAATATTTCTATTCCATTTTTCGTATGATCCACTTCTGGGTGAAATTGTATTGCGTAGAAATTCTTTTCTACATTTTGTATTGCAGCGTTTGGACAATGTGAAGTAAATCCTATTTTTTCAAATCCCTCTGGTAATTTATCTACTAAATCTGTATGGCTCATTAAACAATCATTAGAATTATCAAATCCTTTAAATAATCTAGATGAATTATTTATCTTTACAGAAGTTACTCCATATTCTCTTTTATCTGCTCTTTTAACAGTTCCTCCAAGCATATATGTCATAAGTTGCATTCCATAGCAAATTCCTAATATTGGAATTCCTAAATTAAATATTTCCTTATCACATTTAGGTGATTTTTCTGTATAAACACTTGCAGGACCACCTGTAAATATTATTCCTTTTGGATTTTTTTCTTTTATTTTTTCTATACTTGTATTAAATGGCACAATTTCAGAATACACATTACATTCACGCACTCTTCTTGCAATTAATTGATTATATTGACCATAAAAATCTAAAATTAAAATTAATTCTTTTTCTTCCATTTATAAAGCCCTTCCCTTATTCATTATTATTACTTTGAATTTCTTTCAATTGAACATCATGTGCTCCACCTTCTTTAATACTCACATTAGATACTAAAGTTAATCTTGCTTTTTCGTGAAATTCTGGAATTGAAATTGACCCACAATTACACATTGTAGATTTAATTTTACTAATTGTTATTTCCAAATTATCTTTTAAAGGTCCTGCATATGGAATATAAGAATCTACACCTTCTTCAAAACTTAATTTATTCTTTCCATTTTCTCCTAAATCATATCTTTGCCAATTTCTTGCACGGTTTGAACCTTCTCCCCAATATTCTTTTACGAAGTTTCCACCTATTTTAACAACTCTTGTTGGACTTTCATCAAAACGTGCAAAATATCTTCCCATCATAACAAAATCAGCTCCCATAGCTAATGAAAGAGTTATATGGTAATCATGTACAATTCCACCATCTGAACAAATAGGTATATATATTCCTGTTCTCTCAAAATATTCGTTTCTTGCTTCAACTACATCTATTAAACTACTTGCTTGTCCACGTCCAATTCCTTTTTGCTCACGAGTAATACAAATTGAACCTCCACCAACACCAACTTTTATAAAGTCGGCACCAGCTTCTGCTAAATAATAAAAGCCTTCTTTATCTACAACATTTCCAGCACCAATTTTAACTTCATCTCCATAGTGCTCTCTTACCCAATCTATAGTCTTTTTTTGCCAAACAGAATATCCATCTGATGAATCCATACAAAGCATATCAACACCCGCTTCTACTAATGCAGGAATTCTTTCTTCATAATCTCTTGTATTAATTCCCGCTCCTACTATGTATCTTTTATTTTCATCTAATAATGAATATGGATTATTCTTTCTATCTTCATAATCTTTTCTGAACACTAAATGCTCTAGATTATTGTTTTCATCTAATATTGGCAAACAACTAATTTTATTTTCCCATATAATGTCATTTGCCTCTGATAAGCTAATTCCCTTTTGGGCACATACTATTTTTTCTCTTGGAGTCATATAATTATCTACTGGAGTATCTAAATTATCTCTTGTAATTCGATAATCTTTATCTGTAACTAGACCTAAAAATTTACCATTACTTGTTCCATCTTCTGTTATTGTTACTGTAGAATGACCAGTTTGCTTTATTAGTTCAATTACCTCTCTTAAAGTCGTTCCACTTTTTACATTTGAATCACTATCAATAAAACCTGCTTTACACTTTTTTACTCTTTTTACCATCTCTGCTTGTGATTTTATGGATTGAGAACCATAAATAAAAGAACATCCACCTTCACGTGCTAAAGCAATAGCCATTTTTTCTCCTGAAACGGCCTGCATTATTGCAGATACAAATGGAATGTTCCCATAATATTTGGGTGCTTCTCCTTTTTTAAATTTTACAAATGGTGTTTTTAAATCTACGTTGCTAGGTATGCATCTTTCATCTGTTAAATTTGGTAATAATAAAAATTCATTAAATGTTCTTGATACGTCCTCTAATATTTTTGCCATAAATTATCTTCCCCCTTTTATTTGTTTTATGTATATTTATGTATTATATAATACTTTCATTGTAAAGGCAACTAATAATTTAAATAAAATTACTGGTTTATGTATGTTAGTCAATGATGTGAAACAAATTAATATATTATTCTCGTAATATATTGAATTTGTTTCTTCATTTTATGCACATATTAACTTTTTTCGTTTCTCTTTTGGTGTGAAATCCCCCACAAAACAGCCATTGGTATTCTATTGGATCTCTTTAAGTACACTTCACCTTGTTTTCTTAAATCGTCTAAACTATAAAACGTAAGCCAACTATAAAATCTTTCATTATCTTATGTATGATTTCGTTTCTTATCAAATAGTTCATTCCCCCTTCCACGAAAAAAGAAGTACTTGATTTTAAAATCAAATACTTCCTTGTAATTTTTATTTAATTATTAAATTTCCGAACTTTTTTCTTTCACATTATTGTAATTTTTTAAATGAAAAAAGTACCCTAATGGAAGGTACTTTTTTGAAAACTCCGTATATAACAGAGAAAGTTATTTACTTTTTTGCTTTTTTGAAAATGCAATACACAAAAGTATCAAAATTGCATACCCCATTAAATGACCAGTAATGCACAGTATTCCTCTTGCGAGTGATACATCAGCATTTAGCAAAGTAATTGCTAATACTATCTGGATAATCAAAAGGAGAACAATTGATATGATTGCTATTGTTTTTCTCATAAGCCTTCAACCTTTCTGTTAAGAACTTTCAGTGTATGTGTATGAGGGACATCGCCTACATATACATATTATAGCATGTTTTATGTTGATTTACAAGTAGATTTTTCAAAAAAGTTATCTCATTTAAATAAAATTACTGGTTTATTACTATTTGATGGCATTTTGTTCTATATTATCTACTAACTTATATAAATGCATTTTCTTATTATAAATATTGTTTTCTTTAATTACTAAAATCCATAAATACATTACAATTAACACAATTGCTATATTTTTTAAATATAAAATAGCTATACTAGAAACTGCAGTTATAATTATTAATGTAATATTTGAAATTAGATTAGTATATTTATAAGATTTTCTTAAATTTTTTTGCATATGTATAATATATTTTACTATTCTTCCTCCATCTAAAGGATAAATAGGAATTAGATTAAATAAACCTATTAATATGTTAGCATAAATTATCGTTTCTTTTGCAACATTTAAAAATTCAAAACTGGAAATAGCTATTAAAAAAGCTATTGTAAAATTAGTTAGCGGACCTGCAAAAGATATTAATAATTTTTTTAAAGTAATATATTTTGCATTTTTTATTTTTTTATTATAATCTTGATTTTTAACTTTGAAACAAATTGATAATCCCATAGGCATTAAAGAAAAAGATTTTGGTCTAAATCCCAGTATGAGTCCTGTTATTAAATGTCCTAATTCATGTAAAATTGCAAATAGCATGAATACTAGATATAAATCGGCTTGTTTAGTTACTAAAAAAATAAGTAAAATTATACAAATTTTTAAATCAATTCTTATTTGCATTCTAGATGAATCTTCCTCTCTTCTAAAATTTTAATACATTTTCTGGATTAACTAGTCTATTATCTACTTTTATTTCAAAATGTAAATGTGGTCCGTGTTGCTCTTCCTGTAGAACCAACTTCTGCAATCTCTGTTCCTTTTTTAATTTCATCTCCATCTTTTGCATATATTGTTTTACAATGTGCATACAAAGTGGTTACATTTTTATTTGCTATTATAATATGATTTCCATAATCTCCTACCCCAGATACAGACATTACCTTTCCATCTATCGCAGCAACAATCTTTGTTCCTTCATTTGCGCCTATATCAATTCCTGCATGATTTGCTGAAATTATATCTGTTGGAGTTCTTATCCCAAATCTTGAAGTTACTGTTCCTTTCAAAGGGATATTTAATTCAAAATTATTTATTATATATTTTGCATCTAATTCCATTTGACTAATTTCTTCATTATTACTAATATTAATTTGTTCATCCGCTCCTCCTATTCCTCCAGTTGTTTGCTCATTTTTATTTGAATCTTCATTTTGCATCTGTTTAGCATCTTCGTTTTGTAAATTACTTTTTTCATTTTCTGTTTTATTATTTTCATTTTGATTAACCTGTTCATTTTCATTAATATTTTCTGAATCTTTTTCTTTATTTTCTTCTTCTTTATTTTGAGAATCCACATTTTGAGTATTTTGTGTACTTATAAAACCACTTGTTTTTAAATTATCAAAATATTTTTTTATATCATTAAACATTCCTTGTAAATTCATATCATATGACAAAATCTGGCTTGTTTTATTTATTACATCTTGTGAAAAAAAATAATTAGAATTTTTTATTAAATAGAATGAAGAATAAATAATAATACAAATTATAATTTTAATTATCATCTTTTTAAATAATGATATACTTGGGCTATTTCTCATAACAGATGCACTATTACTATATACCCTTACACCTTGAGCTCTTCTTCTTTGATAAATTTCTTCTGCTCTCCTAATTCTTTCTTCTACACTCGCTGTTTTTTCCATTATAAAAACACCTCTTCCTTTGTAGCATTTTAATTTGTTAATTAATATGCTTTTAAGAGATGTTTTATTCATGATTTAAAATAAATTTATTACAAAACAGATTAACATTAGTATTCCTAAAGTTATGGAAACAACTTTCAATTTTTTATACTTTTGCTTTAATTCATTTAATTGTCTTTTGCTACTTTTATCTTGCTCTTCAACTTTAGAAATATAATCCGCAATTACCGACTGAGCTTCATTTATTATAAAGTTTTGTTTATTGTCTTTCATATGTTCTTCGTTAGAAAATTTTTGTTTTTTATTTTCTATTAGTTCAGGTTTTTTTACTTTTTTATTTTGTTTTAAAATAAAAATTGCTTCTTCTATTAAATTAGATGGTAAATTTTTAAGAATAATTATATTTTTCATATTACTAATATCCATATATACCTCCCAACACGTACTTCTGGTTTATATAGATTTTTTCCAAATTATGGACATTTATACAATAAATCTCAAATAAAATTATATTCTTCTTGTAATACTTCCATGATTCCATTTGAAACAATACTCGCCATATTCATAACAATATTTAGAGATGTATTTTGTAATATTTCCATATTTTTCTTTCTACTTTTTCTTTTTTTACCAATTACACCTTTTATGCTAATATTTCCAATCTGAGCTATATTTTTTTGTAATCCCTTTCCAAGTTTTAGCGAATTATTTGTAACTATAATTTTACCAATATTTTCTTCTGTTGAAAGTGCTGCATCTATTGCAACTATACATGGATTATCATATTTTATATAAATTTCGTTTATTTTACTATTTACATTTGATTGTATAATTGGTTCTTCTAAAGAACCGTATACCCTCGCATTCATAGTAATATTATTAATATTACTTTTTAATTTATCTCCTACCAATGGTCCAAAACAGTCCCCTGTTAATCTATCTGTACCAATACATAAAAATATTAAATCTGAAAATGCTTTATTTTTTTCATTTAGTTCATTATAAAATTCACAAATAAATTTATTGTACTTTATTTTATTTTTTTTATCTGCCATTTCTCCTCCAATATATGTAATTGTTAATAGTACAACTTATGACTTTCATATTATTTTATGACTTTACATTTAATTTTTTCTTTTAGAAATTATAATGTTTACTTTTTCATCCCCGAGCGTATTTTTTTATTATATCTTCTGAAAATGCTGCAGCTTCATTAGATATAATAATTGTATTATATTGTTCATTTACTAACTGTCTTATTTTTTCATCTATATTTTCTAAATCTTCCAATTTGAAAACATCGAAGCCTAGGCTTTCTGGTATTTTAAAACTATTTTTATCTTTTTCATATTTTATCCAAGATACTTTCATTTTTATCACCATATTTATTTTTTGACGCTTTTTTAATTTATATTCAGATTTTTTTATATTATTTACTTTAAAATTTTCTAACTTTTGATATTTATATATTTATTTAATAATTTTAAAAAAACAATAAGAGCCAACATGTATTTAAATGTTTTGGCTCTTATTAATAACTGTTATGTTGGGTCTCCAGGTCCACAGAGGAAGATTCCTTTAGCTGTAAGATCCTCTTCAGAAATAAGCTGTGCAAGTCTACACTCTATTTCATGACTTTTGTCAGAAAATTGCTCCATATATCTGCACACTGCATATGCCACACTAATATGCGTTTTAAACGAATATCTTGAAACATATGTTGGAATTATTACAGGCTCTTTTTGAATCTCAAACAATTTTCCTCCTTTAGTCATTGCATACTTTTTGACTATAACTTCTTTGCCTTTTGGTGTATCTTCTTCCCAAACTCCGAGTTTGCTAATTCCAGCTTCATAAACAACATTTTTTTGCAAAATCTTGTCTATGAGCATTAGTCCAGCAATCACTGAAATCTTATTGTCTGAATTCAAATAACTCTGTCCTGAATCATTATCCCAGCTAATTGTTGCAAAGCTTTCCGATCCTCCATCAATTGAATACACTATGTTGAATTCTTGCATCTTAAAACCTCCTATGTTTTTTGACCACATAAATATAATAAAATTTAGTGAAACTTTCACTATGATAATAGTATAGCATTATTTACATAATTTGTCAAACTGTGTATTTTCCTCTTGAATACACACTATATTTTATAGTATAATATATATATTGGAGGTGAAGATTATGGAGGATGATGTTATTATGCAAAAAACTGATAATAATCTAATTCCAAAAACTTTCTTTTGGATGTTTCTTGGATTACTTGGCACAGCTGGTGTTGCTTGGTATACTTATGCGTCTGGATTATGGGTTAATTTAGTTATAACTAACTACTTTCAAGTTATACTTATTTTAGAAGTAGTTGTTGTTTTATTATTTTCTTTTTTATTTAAAAAATTACCACCAGTCGCTGTCGCCATATTATATTTTGTTTATTCACTGCTAAATGGTGTTACTTTATCTACACTTTTTGCATATTTTGAATTAAACTCAATTATAATATTATTTGGTATATCAGCAATATTATTTGCCTTATTTGCAATAATTGGATATGTTTCTAAAATAGATTTTAGCAAATGGTATAATTTATTATTTGGTACTATGCTTGCAGCACTTGTACTAAGCATCATTAATATCTTTTTAGGAAATTCTATTTTAGATATTGCATTAGATTGGGTGATTTTATTTGTATTTTTTGGTGTTACCGCTTATGATATGAATTCTATTAAACAATTACAATATGATGAAACAATGAAATCTGATAAATTATATATTTATGGTGCAATGCAACTATATCTTGATTTTATTAACATATTCTTGAGAATCTTATCTATATTCGGGAAAAGAAAAGATTAATAAAATTATAAAAAGCTGAAATCATTTATTGTGATTTTAGCTTTTTTCATATTATATTTTTTTTATTTTAGCAATAAAGAATCCTTCATACATCTCATTTGGACACACGCATATTGTACCTTTTATTTTTACTGGCAATAGCGGTAAATTTTCTTTTCCATCAAATTCAATTGGGACAATCTCTACTTTTTTACTTCTTATTACTTTGTTTACAACATCTTCATTTTCACATTCTAGAATTGAGCAAGTAGAATATACCATTTCCTGACCAGGTTTTAAAATTCTAATTGCTTTTTTTAAAAGTGTTTCTTGAGTAGTCTTGGACTTTTGTATTAATTTTAAATTAAAGAATTTTATTAAATTTTGATCTTTTAAATTTAATGTTCCGCTTCCGCTACATGGCGCATCAAGTAGAATTTGATCAAATGAGAAAAAGTCATCTATGTTACGAGCATCTTTTAGCATAACATATACACAATTTGCTCCTTGTTTTACTATATTATATTTTAGGCGTTCTGCACGAATTTTATTTATTTCACAAGCTGTAATGTGTGCTCTATTATTAGATAGTGCAGCCATTTGCGTAGTTTTCCCTCCAGGTGCTGCAGCCATATCCAGAATATCTGCATTTTCTTTTGGATTTAATATTTGGGCAGGTAACATTGATGATAAGCTTTGAAGATAAATATCGCCATTTTTGTAAATATCTAAAGCTTCAATTTGCCTTTCATTAGCATCTTTTATAATAATAGCATTACTACTCCAATGTACATTTTCAAATTTAATTCCAGCTTTTGTTAATTCGTTTTTTACCTTATTTGCATCACTTTTAATTGTATTTACGCGAAGGCTAACTATTCTATTTTTTTCATATCCATTTATTATTTTTTTTGTTAATTCTATACCATATTGATTTTGTAACATTTCAAGCAAAAAATTTGGTATATTAGAATTTTCATTATCTTCCACATTATAATTTACCATATTTACTTACCAATCTTTTCAATTACTTCATTTATACTTTCTATTGGAGTAGAAGCACCTGCCATAATTCCTATTTTATCAAAATTCTCTATTTGTTCTTTTTCTATTTCATCCTTCGTTTCAATAATAAATGTATTTGCGCAGTTTTTTTTCGCAATATCATATAATTTTTTTGTATTAGAACTATTCTTTCCACCAATTATAATCATACAATCAACTTCTTTAGAAATTTTCTCTGTTTCTTCTTGTCTTATTTTCGTTGCATTACATATTGTATTTTTTACATCGATTTTAATATCTTCTCCTACATTTTCTTTAATTATCTCAAGAAATTTATTAAACTTTTCTAAACTAAAAGTTGTTTGTACAATAATTAATAATTTTTTTATATTTGATTTTTTAAGCAGATTTATTCCTTCCATTATTTGTTTTTCTTCTTCGATTATATATGAATTTTCACCACAAAAACTAATTGTTCCTATCGTTTCCGGATGTTTTTTTCCACCTATTAAAAATATATAATATCCATTATTTGAATATTCTTGTGCAATATCATGTATTTTTAAGACTTTTGGGCATGTAAAATCAAGTAGTTCAATATTCATCTGTTTGGCCTTATTATAAACCTCTTTTGCAATTCCATGCGCTCTTATAATAACTTTATTATCCGAATTTTCAAGTTTTTCTATTACTTTTAGTCCTAAATTCTCTAGTTTTTTTACTACCTGACCATTATGTACTAATTCTCCAAGGCAATATAAATTTTTATATTCTTTTAACTTTTCTTCTGCATTTGAAACAGCATTTTTTACTCCATAGCAAAAACCAGCTGTTCTTCCAAGTATAATTTCCATTTAATTTACTATTCCCTTCTATAATTTATTTTACTTCTATCATTTTTATAATTTCATCTTTTAATACTTGAACAATATCTTCTTGTTTAACCTTTTTTATAATTTCACCCTTCTTAAATAATAGTCCTTCATTAATTCCACCGGCAATTCCAATGTCTGCATTTTTTGCTTCACCTGGTCCATTTACAGCACATCCCATAACAGCTACTGTAATATCAGCTTCAATTGTCTGTAAAAAGCTTTCTACTTCCTTTGCAATAGGTATTAAGTCTATTTGAGTTCTTCCACAAGTAGGACAGGCAACTAATTTTGGAGATTTTTTATATAATCCACAATCTTTTAAGATTTCTTTTGCAACTTTTATTTCTTCAACAGGATTATCTGATAAAGAAACTCTTAAAGTATTTCCTATTCCTTGCCTTAATAATACTCCTAATCCAATACTAGATTTTACAGTACCACTAAACGCTGTTCCAGCTTCAGTTATTCCCAAATGAAGTGGATAATCAAAGGTTTTACTTGCTTCCTCATATGCAGCAATACATAAATCTAAATCAGAAGCTTTAAGTGAAATGCAAATATCATAAAAATCTAATTTTTCAAGAATGGCTACATGTCTTCTTGCACTTTCTACCATTGCTTTAGCTGTTGGTCTACCATTTTCATCTAACAAATCTTTTTCTAAAGAGCCTCCATTTACGCCAATTCTAATTGGTATTTTATGTTCTTTACATGCATCTACAACTTTTTTTATTCTTTCTTCATTACCAATATTTCCTGGATTAATTCTAATTTTATCTACTCCACTCTCAATTGCTTGCAAAGCAATCCTATAGTCAAAGTGTATATCTGCCACAATTGGTATATGAATTTGCTGTTTAATTTGTTTGATTGCTTTTGCATCTTCAATATCTAAACATGCTACTCTAATAATCTGACACCCTGCATTTTCTAAATCTAAAATCTGTTTTACAGTACTATTTACGTCTTTTGTTTTGGTGTTTGTCATTGATTGAATTATTACTTGATCTTTACCACCAATTTGAACATCTCCAACCATTATTTTTCTTGTATCTATTCTTTTAATCATATTATAAACCCCTTTTTTTTGTTTATTTATGACACAAAATCACTTATTTGGATTATATAATACATTTTTCTTAATTGCAATAAATTTACTCTAGATTTTATAATCATCCCGAGTAATTAAATTATATAATTTGAACATTAATAATGAATATAAAAATAGGCAAAAAAACAAGATGTCTTTTGCCTATTTTTACTTTATAATTCTATTCATCAATAAAATTAAAATCATCTTTAAATTTTTCTTTGAAGATTTCAAAAACTTTATTTAAAATATCTTCGTCATCTACACTTACATAAGACTCTTCTTCTTCTGATTCTGAATCTTCAAGTTTTAGTATAACAACTTCTCCTGCTTCTTCATCCTCTTCTGATTCATCTGTAGGTAGTAGAACAACATATTGTTCTCCATCAAATTCAATTAAATCTAAAAATTCAAATTCAACCTCATTTCCATCTTCATCATTTAAAACAATGATATTATCAATTTCTTCAGAATCTGGAATGTTATTTACATCTTCACTCATTTTTTATTCTCCTTTCAATATTTTTATATTTAAAATTGTATTTCTACAATAATAATATCTTTATATCTATTATTTACCTTTTAATTATTGCTATACAATTTGTTTAGCTCATTTTTTTCATATATGTTTCTAATATATATACTGCTGAAATAGTATCTACTATATTCTTTTTTTTATGCTTATTGATATTTAAAAAATTCATTGTTTTATGTGCTTCAACAGTAGTAAGTCTTTCATCAATTTTTTCAATTTTTATTTTATTAAATTTACATTTTAGTTTATGAATAAACTTTTCTGTTACTTCAACTCGTTCTGTTTTAGTCCCATTCATGTTAATAGGAACCCCTATTACAATAGTATCAATCTGGTATTGATTAAATAATTCTTCTAATCTTTTTAAAACCAATTTATCATTACCATTATGATGTATTGTTTCTAATCCTTGAGCTGTAATTCCTAATTCGTCTGTTATTGCAACTCCTACTCTTGCATCTCCATAATCAATTCCAAGTTTTCTCATATATTTAGTCTTCCAATCCAATATAACTTTTTACCATTTTTTCAAGGAGTTCGTCTCTTTCAACTTGTCTAATTAAATTTCTAGCATTATTATGACTTGTAATATATGTTGGATCTCCTGAAAGAATGTATCCTACAATCTGATTTATTGGATTATATCCTTTTTCCACAAGTGCATTATAAACATCAGTTAAAATTTCTTTTGCCTTAATGTTTTTATCCCTTTCTACTTTAAAACTCATTGTTTCATCCATAGCCATAATTTACATACCTCCCTTTTTATAAACAATTTATATTATTTTCATTAGAATCTGCATTATCAAGATATTCCTCTAATTTTTTTGTAACGCCTTCTAAGGCTGTTCCCTTATAATATGTTGTAATTGCAACATTTATTTTAGGACTGACAATTTTTACATTAGATTTACCAAAATTTTGTACATCTATTTTTATATTTTCTATTTGCAATTTCATACTTTTCATGAAATTCACAACACCTTCTTCATCAGTGCCTGAGAAAACAATTGCAAATTTTGGTCCCATATACCTTACAAAAAAATACTCTTGTGCTAAGTTTGACTTAAACAACTCACTAATTTTAGTTATTATGTAATTTCCAACTTTTCTATCTACTTTTTCGTTTATTTCAGATAGATTTGTAATCTTAAATAAACATACGGTAGATGTAGAATATTTATTTATTACCTTTTTTGCAATGCCATATAAATATTCAGCTGACTTCAAGCCTGAGAATTTATCTTCTCTAACTATGTTTTCTATAGTGCTTTGATTTGCTACTGTTTTTAGTGCAGAAACTATATTATTCTTTATTACTTCTAATATTGTAGTATCCACATTATCAAATTCATGTGGTTTATTTCCTTCAATAATCCAGTATCCAACATAAATATTATCCATATATATAGGAAAGAACATAGCAGATTTTGCTCTTGCAAATTCCATTTTTAGATATGGTAAAGTTTCCCCTTCTTGATTTATGGTTATATATTTAGGAGTTGCAGTTTGGATACTTTCTCTAAATACTTCTTCCTTATGCAAATTTTTTAAATTATCCCAATGTTTTTCTGCAACATTGGATGCTCTGATTGTATATTCTGCTCCATCATAAATAACAATTGTTGAATATTTAATTTCATAACGTTCTATTAAAATATTATTAATTTTCTTGATTTTTTCATCAGTTGAACTATCTTCTCCAATTGTATCTATAAAATCTTGAAGCACATTTAAATTGTTAATTTTTTGATTTGTAATGCTATACTCTTTTATCTTTTTATTTAAAGACATGTTGTACATTATTAGTATTCCAATTGTTATAACTAATAATAATGCTATTATAATAAATACTATTTCCAAAATTATCCCCTCACCATCTGCGACTAATTAATATCTATTTTTCATTTTACTTAATGTATTATTAGTATTTTTTGAAAAATAATTATTGTAATTGTTATAATCTTTTTGTTTGTTTAGTTTTGAGTTTCCTATTAATGGAAACACCATATTTCCTAACTCTTCTAAACTTTTTAGAAAGATTTTAGAATATCCTTTTAATGAAATTTTACAATTTGCTAAAGCATCTAAATACCTAGAATATGTCTGTATTTCAAATGGAATTGTTAGATATTTTATTTTATCTCTATCAAAAAGTTCTGTCATATATGACATACTTGGATCATTATAAGATGACATTCCTCCAATAAGCATTTTATTACTAATTTCTGATTTAACATGCTTATTAATTACAATTCTTAACTTATTTGCGTCTAATATATTTTTTGCTTTTAATTCTCTTAAAAATGCTGTTAATGGTTGTATCGTTAATACATCAAGGCTTTGTACAAGATAAATTTCTTGTGCCATATTAAAGTAAGAAAAGTCAGTTGTATAATCACAATCTAGCAAAATTAATGAATAGTTTGCAAGTAATGTTTCAATAATTGGTTTTGAATCTTTTAAGCCTTCAATATCATCTGGCAAAGATGTATATACCGTTAAGTTTTTATTAATGTTTATTCCTTCAGGAATTCCGTTTTTTAGATTCTCAATACATCTATATGCAATATTTCTTAATTCTTCTTGATTGTCTGTATATACATAATATGCGTTTCTATTTTGAGATAAATCTAGAATTGCAGTTTTTATTCCTTTTTCAGAAAGCATTTGAGCTAAATTATTTACTAAAAAAGAGGTTCCATTTTTTGAAGTTCCTATAAAAGAAACAAGCTTTTTATCTCCAGTTAATAAATTATCAATTGTTAAATCCATCTGTGAATTAGAATAGCTCTTATTTTGTATACTATTTACATTTTCTACATCTTTAAAGTGATTAAAATTAACATTTTGTATTGGACCATTGTAGTTACTCTTTTCGTCATAACTATCATCCTGATCATCGGTATCATCATATCCTGGAAGTTCATCATCATCATCAAGTCCTGGTAATTCTTCGTCTTCTTCAAAATCTGGAAGTTCATCATCTTCTTCAAAACCTGGTAATTTATCACTTTCATGATGTTTTGCATTCATCTTTGTATTATTTAATGTTTTCTTTTTTACTACTTCTGAATAGTCTTCATCAAATAAATCATCATCATCTAATCCTGGAAGCTCAGTTGTTTCATTTTGATTTTCTTCTACTTCTTGTTTTATTTTTTTAGGAGGTCTTCCTCTTCCTCTCTTTACAGGTTTTACTTCAGGTTCTTCTTCTATCTTTTTATTCTTAGGAGGTCTTCCTCTTCCTCTTTTTACAGGCTTTATATCAGGCTCTTCTTCTATCTTTTGAATTGGCTCTGGTACTGCTACTATTTCTTGTATTAGTTCTCCTATTTTATCATCTTTTTCGCTTTTTTCTTGCTTTGGCTGTACAATTTTTTTCACTTTTTTTGTATTAACTGAACCTGGTATAATAACTGGACTTGATAATTTTGATTTGTTAAGTTGCTTATCAAGTATATCTAATTTATGTTCATTACTAATTTTGTTTTTTGAATTTACGTTAGTATCTTCTCCTCCATAAATAGTACTAAGCCCCATTAAGCTTCTGTATTTTACCGATTTCTTTTCTAGTACCTTTTTTACATCTTTAGGTAAGAAGTTTATAATTAACTTTAATTGTTCATCATTATATTGTGAAACTATACTATCGAAACTGCTAATATACTTTGCTTCATCTTTTCCAAGCCTTTTGTAATGCGCTAATATGTTTTGAATTTCTGTTTCACTTACATCACTTTCATTTTCTGGTTTATATTCAACGTTTTCTGAATCAATTTTATAATATATTTTTGCTTCTTTTTTACTCCTTGGCTTACTAATTAACTCACATACTTCGTCTATGCTTCTATCTTGACCAATCAAAGTATTATATATACCTATTCCAAATAATTTTACAAGTATTTCCTCTGGTCTTGTACGTCTATCTGTACCAATTAATATAATTGGTATATCATTCCCAACAGTATTATAAGCTTCATCACTTATTTTGTCTAATTTATCAAATAAGAATTTATCAATTGATTCCTTATCGTCACTAGCTAATGGCTCTAGGTCCTCACTAATAACAATTCTATCGTAAGATTTATCTTTTTGTAATTCTTTCAATATAGCATTGAAATAATATACATTTTTACCTGATATAATCTCTTTATAGTTTTTTTGATATCTTCTTATTATTGATTCAGAAATTTTGTCATTATTTACGGCAAATAAAACCTTCATTTGTTTAACCCCTCCAACCTTTAACAACTATTGCAAATATTAATGGTAGTACTTGACATATAACAAATACCGTAATAATTGCAATCATAACATTAAAGCCTTTATCTCTTACGTCTAATTTTCTTATTCCAATTACATATTGATAAATAGCACTAATTGCTATTCCAACAAAACATATCGGTATACTATAAATTCTAACTTTATTTAATATGAATGCTGCCATTCCATATGAATCTCCACCATAAGCTAACTTGTAATCTTCTAGTGAATTTAAATCTTTTTCTTTTAATTCAATTAATTTACTTGTTGTTTCGTTTTTTAATACTTCATTTCCTTCTTTATTAGCTGTTTCAGTTGCATATACATTAGGTGACAAACTAATAATACAAGCTATAAATATAAGCATTATGCAAGCTATTGTTTTTTTCACTTTTTTAGCTCCTTTCTTTTTTTATTTCTATACATTCTTGTCCAACTTTTTTTCTTCTAATATCATACAATACAATATCTAAAATAGCAAGAAGCTAAAAACATTTTTTTTATTTTTTTACATTTTTATGTTGCTATTTAGGCTATAATCTATTTGAAATAATAAAAAAGTAAAGATGTATAATTGGAGTGAACCTCGTTTAGTGGACACTAAACGGGGTTTACTTCATAATTAGTCTTTACTTTTTTTGCTAAGTTCATATGTAATTATTCTTTTATTTCTTTTGCTAATTTTCCAATTGCTTTTGTTTCAATTCTTGAAACATATGAACGCGAAATTCCAAGTATTTTAGCAATTTGATTTTGAGTTTTTGGCTTATCACCATTTAAGCCAAATCTTAATTCTAAAATCATTTTTTCTCTATCTTTTAGTACCTCTTTCATTTTTTCATAAAGTGTTTTTACTTTAAATTTAAAGTCTACAATTTCTTCCACACTTTTGTCGTTATTTTCTAAAACCTCTTGCAAGGTAACTGTATTATCATCTTTATCTTTTCCAATTGGCTCTTCAAGAAAAACCTCTGCTCCAAGTTTTTTTGTGCTTCTCAAATGCATTAATATTTCATTATCTATACATCTTGCTACATAAGTTGCAAGTCTTACTCCTTTTGATTTATCAAAACTGTTAATTCCCTTTATAAGTCCAATTGTTCCAATTGAGATTAAGTCATCTTGTTCAACATTTGTTATAGTATACTTTTTGCACACATGAGCAACAAGTCTTAAGTTTCTTTCAATCAATATGTTACGTGCTTCCTCATCTCCTGCTTTGTATTTCTCTAAATAAATACTTTCCTCTTCTCCGAGTTAAAGGTTCTGGAAATAAATTATTACTTGAAATATAGCCTACAAGAAAAATACTTGTTTTTAAAAACGCTAAAAAACCTGATATTGATAGTACAAACATATAAGTACCTCCATTTTTTCACTATACAGTAAATATATGTTTTTTAATTTTAAAAGTGCATGGCTTACAAATTTTATTTTTAGATTTTTGAACCAAATTAGATTTTTCCTTATTAATAAATGTTTTTTATAACTTTTATTTTATATCATTATAATATAGCATACTTTAATCATGTTTTTATACTTTTTTCTTCTACATTCTTAATATTAATAATATATATTATTACAGGAGGATACTATGGTTAATTTTTGTACTAATATACTAAAAGGGATTTTTTTAGGTGCAGGAGCAATTCTTCCAGGTATAAGTAGTGGAGTTTTATGCGTCATTTTTGGCATTTATGAAAAACTAGTAAATAGTGTGCTTGGTATCTTTAAAGATTTTAAAACAAATTTTAAATTCTTGCTTCCACTTTGTATTGGTGGATTTGTTGGGGTACTATTATTTGGTAATAGTCTAAACTTTTTATTTGCTAAATTTCCTATGCAAGCAAATTTTGCTTTTATGGGGCTAATTTTAGGAACCACTCCTGCTTTAATTAAAAACTCAAATAAAGATGGATTTAAATTACATTATCTACTGTATGCATTATTTACTTTTCTTTTAACTGTCATACTTCTTAGATATGAGGCTTCATTTTCTATGGCAACTATAGAATACACTTGCTCTCCATATTACCTTGTTATTTGCGGTTTTTTCATGTCAATTGGCGTTGTTGTTCCTGGAGTTAGTAGTACTGTCATATTAATGATACTTGGAATATATTCTACTTATTTAGAATCTATTTCATGTCTAAATTTATCTGTTTTAATTCCAATGGGTATAGGGCTTGTTGTTGGATGTATTATGTGGCTTAAAATTATTCAAGTTTTACTATCCAAATTCTATACTCAAACTTTTTATAGCATCATTGGATTTGTATTCGGTTCTTTGCTAATTTTATATCCTGGTATTACATTTAATTTTAGCGGAATTTGTTCGCTTTTATTATTTTTAATATGTATATGTATATCATTTTCTTTAGAAAAAACATCTTAGATTAAATATGCATTCTAAATTTAATATTAAATTATTGTCTATCTAAATATGTTTAAAAATATAACAACATTTAAAACATTAAATAGCACTGTAAAAGACGTAAACTTAGCATTTATATAAATTTACGTCTTTATTTTTATTTATATATTAAATATAAACTATTTTTTTCTTCTTAAAATAAAACCTTTCTTTCCTTCAATAGGTAACTTCATTTTCACAGTTTGCCCTTGTTTTCCTGGATTTACAAATTCTACTTCTTCATTTGTTTCGCTATCCCATAGTTTACTTATTTTAAAGTCAATTGTTGTTATTTCATTTGGCAAGATGATTTCTAAAGTATCACCTAATTGTAATCTATTCTTTACTTCTACTAAAGCAATATCATCTTTACAATCTAATATTTTTCCTCCAAATTCATAACATGGATTATACTGCTTTCCTTCATATTCCTGAATATCCTTATTTTTTCTATCATTGAAATAAAATGTTGTTAATCCCCTTGTCTTTGTCTTTTCAAGTTCTTTTAAATATTTTGCATAATCATATCCTTCAGGATTTTTTATATAATCATCAATTGCATTTCTATATGCATTTATAACAGATGCTAAATAGTATTCTGTTTTTAATCTACCTTCTATTTTTAAACTATCAACACCCATTTGCATTATTTCTGGAATTTCTTTTATCAAACATAAGTCTTTTGATGAAAAAATATAAGTTCCCTTTTCATCATTCTCGACTGGCATAAATTCTCCTGGATTGTTTTTTTCTTCTACATATACATTATAAGCCCATCTGCAACTTTGTGCACAATCTCCAAGGTTTGCGCTTCTTCCTGCTAAAAAGTCACTTAAAAAACATCTTCCAGAATATCCAAAACAAATAGCTCCATGTATAAAAATCTCTGTTTCTAATCCAATTGGAGTGTTTTTTACTATTTGCTTAATTTGTTCTTTATTAAGTTCTCTTCCTAAAATAACTCTTTTAGCTCCATTTCTATACCAGAAATTAGCACTATGAGCACTTACTGTATTTGCTTGAGTACTAATATGAATTGGAATATTCGGAGCTTCTTCTTTTAAAATATCAATTACTCCTCCATCTGCAACTATAATACCATCACTATTAAGTCTTTCTAGCATTCTAGCTTGCTTTCTTATTTCTTCATAATTTTCATCCCATGCATATATATTTATTGCAGTATACACTTTTTTTCCAATTTTGTGTGCATATTCAATTGTATTTTTTAAATCATCATTTTGCATTTCCGCCCTTGATCTTAAAGATAATTCAGCTGTTCCAGCATATACAGCATCTGCCCCATATAAAAATGCAGTTTTTGCCTTTTCAAATGATCCTGCTGGAGCTAATAATTCTGGTTTTTTCATATAAATTCCATCTCCTAATATAATAATAATAAATTTAATATAATATATCATATAAATATGGAAAAGTCTAGTATAAAGAAGTCCAAGTCAAAAGTAAGACAAAAAAGTTACACATAAAACTTAATTTTTTTTCTATTCTAATTTACTTTTTATATTTTATTTGATATTATATTACACAATTCATGGGGGAGAATTATTTATGGAAACACATATGCAAAAATATAACACAAAAAAATTATCTAATATACAAAGTTTAATATTATACTTTTTTATCTTCGCCTTTTTAGGCTGGATTCTAGAGACAATATATTGTATTTTTGAACTCGGACATTTTTATAATAGAGGATTTTTATATGGTCCAATCTGTCCAATTTATGGTTGCGGAGCAATCATCTTATTAACAACTTTAAAAAAATATAAGAATAACTCCATCAAACTATTTTTATATTCAATTGTAATATTTTCTGCTTTTGAATATCTTGTAAGTTTTATGTTAGATGCACTTTTTTCAGCACATTGGTGGGATTATACAAACGATTTCTTTAATTTAAATGGTAGAATAAGTATTTTTTATTCATTTGCATGGGGGATTATTGCAATTTTATTTATTAATCATATTTTTCCATTTCTCGAAAAAAAGGTTAACTTTTTATTAGAAAAGACTCCTTTTATTCTTCAGCAAATAATATTAAATACATCAATTATTATCTTCATTATAGATACTTTTATCTCTTGTATCAGATATATAAAATAAAAGAATCAAAGAGAATTTTAAATAATAAAAACTTTATTTTAATATTCTCTTTGCTTCGTGCTATTCTAGTATTTCTGATTTTATACACCTATTTTAAAAATTTTCCTTGATATCATTTTTAACCCCAAAAAGCAAATAGAACTTATGCATACCATGATTGCAAGAATTTTCAATGATTTAAGACTGATTGTTATTGAAAACCAATTTTTCAAAACTGTAATTCCAAATGTAAATAATACTATCATACAAATAAATAATGCTGTTTTAATTCCTTGTGATACATAATTATTCTCTATTTGATTATTCTTTATTTTAAATATATCTAATGGTTTGCACAAATTAGATAACAACCAAAGTCCTGTAAATGCTGTTAATATCACGCATAAACTCGAATATTCTTCTACAGATATTTTCATATTATAACAAATTATTGCAATTATCACAATGTTGATTACAACAGTAAGTGCTGTCGGTATTGCTTTTGAAATTACATTCTTCAAAAAATGTCCTTTAACTTTTTCTTTATTTGGCTCTAATGCTAATACAAATGAAGGAATTCCAATTGTAACCACACTAATTAAACTAAGTTGAATTGGCATAAATGGATATGGCATATGTGCCACTAAAAATATTAGTGCTAGAATACTTGCATAAATTGTTTTTACTAGAAATAACGTTGCTGATCGTTCTATATTATTTATAGTTCTTCTTCCTTCTGCAACAATCTTAGGCATAGATGCAAAATTAGAATCTAATAGTACAAGCTCCGATACATTGCGTGTAGCATCACTTCCTGATGCCATTGCAATACTACAATCTGCCTCTTTTAATGCTAAAACGTCATTCACTCCATCTCCAGTCATTGCAACAGTATGTCCATCATTTTTTAGACATTGTACAAGCTTCATTTTTTGTTCTGGTGATACTCTACCAAATACAGTGTAATTTTTAGCTGCATCTTGCATTTGCTTTTGTGTAGTAATAGTTGTCATGTCTATCCATTTATCAGCTCTTTCTACTCCTGAACATTTTGCAATTTTTGAAACTGTAATAGGATTATCACCTGAAATAATTTTTACGCATACTCCTTGTTCCTTAAAGTATTGTAATGTTCTTTTTGCCTCTTTTCTAATTTTATCGCTAATTAGAACTAAACCTAAAACCTCTAAATTATTTGGTAACTCTTTTTCATTAAATTTTTCTTCTGAATGAACTACTAAAATTACTCTATAGTCATTCGAATATTCTTCAATTTGTTCTTTATAATTACTATACTTTTCTTTTAAAATAAATTCTGGAGCACCTATGATATAACTTCCTTTTTCTTCGAAATTAATTCCGGACCATTTTTTTTGTGATGAAAAGGCAACTTTTTCTTTCGAAACCCATTCGGTTTTCCCATTATACTTTTCTCTAATTGCTTCAATGGTTGAATTAGAATCCTCAGACGCACCGAGCAATTTCTCGTAGTGCTTCTTTCATTTCCGTTTCATTGCCAGTAAAACATCTTATTCCTTTTACCTCCATTTTGCCTTCTGTTATAGTCCCTGTTTTGTCTAAACATAATGTATCTACTCTAGCTAATGTTTCTATACAATAGAGCTCTTGTACTAAAACTTTATCTTTTGATAATCTTACTACACTAACTGCTAAAACAGTACTGGTTAATAGAACTAAACCCTCTGGTATCATTCCAATAATTGCAGCTACGGTATTTACAACAGCATTTTGTAAATTATTATCTGCTAAATTAATTTGGTTTAAAAACAGTAAAATTCCAACTGGAATTATAACTATTGAAATCGTTCTTATAATTTGATTTAATGATTTCATAATTTCCGAATTTACTTTTTTTACATATTTTGCACCACTCGAAATTTTAGATGTATAATTTTCTTCTCCTATATGTATAACTTTTGCAATACAATTTCCACTTACTATAAAGCTCCCTGAAAGTAATGTATCACCCACTTTTTTTATAATAGTATCTGACTCGCCTGTAATAAATGATTCATTTACTTCGACTTCGCCACTTAAAATAGTACTATCTGTAATAATTTGATTTCCTGTTTCAAATATTAAATAATCATTTAATACAATATCATTAATTCCAATTTTCTTTTTTTCCCCATCTCTTAAGCAACTTACCTTAGTTTCTGCTAATACAGATAATTTATCTACTGCTCTTTTTGATTTAATTTCTTGTATTATGCTAATTGCAGTATTACAAATTATTATTCCTAGGAAAAAAATATTTTTATATGAGCCTACCGCAAATACTGCAAGTCCCAATAAGAAATTTATAATATTAAATAAAGTAAAAACATTCCCTAATATAATCGACCTGATACTCTTAGATTTAGGTGATGTATCATAGTTAACAAGCCCTCTACTTATTTGTCTTTCAACTTCTTCTTTACTAAGTCCTCTTAATTCTTCTAAATTTTTTATTGTTTTTTTTTCTATCTTTTTTTCCATTCTTTTCCCCTCTTTTTTTATAACATTAGATATTTTATCATATAAATTAAAAGTAGTCTATTATATATGTAAAATATCAAAATGAAAAATTGATGAAAAATAAATTTGAATTTTTATTTATATATATCAGACTATAATAAAAAAGCTATAATGCCTTAAACTATATACATAAAAGACATTATAACTTTTTTTAATTTATTGTTGTTTTACTTCTTGCTTCACATTTTTTTGTTTAATATAACTTGTAATTGTTGTAATAATTAAAGGTACTATTATAAATGCTAATAAAACTAATATATTCTTCATTGCAAAACCTTTATCAATTAAAACTAATGATTCCTTTAATAATCTTATTGCATATGTCATTGGTAAAAAGTTTGTTAGAACTTGGAAACCTTTATTAATTGTTTCAACTGGGAATGTTCCACCTGATGCTGCAAGTTGTAATACTAAAACAATAAGTGCTAAAAACTTTCCAATATCTCCAAAATTAATAATTAAAAATTGAATTACACTCATAAACGTTACTGCAATAATAACAGAAGATGTATAATATAAGAATGTATTTTGAACATTAAATCCTAGACCAAGCTTTAATAATGCGGCAGTTATTAATCCTTGAGCTGCAGCTATACCCAGATATAAGGCAATTTGTATCATTTTATTGTTTGCATATCTTCCTAATATCTTAAATCTCTTTTCTTGGTCATAATATAATATTACATAACACATAAGTGTTCCAACCCATAAACCAATTGATAAGAATAATGGTGTAAAAGATACTCCGTATTCTTTAACTTCTCCATAGCTCTCTTCTTTTATTTCAATTGGGTCTTCTGCATAACTATCTAATCCGTCTAATTTTTTTAGACTTTGTTTTGTTTCTTCAATTCCATTTGATATTTCTGTTTTTAATGTTTTAACACCATTTGCAAGTGCAATACCACCGTCATAAGCTTTTGTTGTACCACTTGCTATAGATGTGATTGCTGTTTTAACTTCTTCTGAGCTAGTGCTTAATGTTTTTAATCCTGAATTTAATGAAGCTGTACCTGCATTTACTTTTTCTACACCGCTATTTAATTGTTTAGTTCCAGAATTTAAACTTTGAACTCCTAAATTTAATTTTGCTATTGCTCCGTTTAACTCTCCGAAGTCCTGTCGCAATTTCTTCTACACTGCTCATTTTATTTTTTAAGTTATTCATACCTGAATTAACGTTTCCAGATGCAACTTTTAATTTTTCACCAGATGTTTGAAGATTTTTAAAACTTTGTTTCTCTAATATTGCAGTTGCTCCACTATACATTTTTTTAAAGTTTTCATCGTGTAATAGTGCTGGGTTTTGTTTTCCCATTAAAACAATTCCATTTAAAATCTGTTCTGTATTTTTATTTAACTCATTAACCCCATTTACATAATTATTGAAGTTTGTATTAAAATTATTTGTACCTGTTACAAGTTGTGTAACTCCTGCATTAATATTTTTTATTCCATCTTCTGTTTTAGAAAAAATTTTTTGTACACCACTTTGTATTTTATTTATAGCTTCACTTGCACTTTCTGTTCCACTTACTAAGTTTTCTGTTCCACTTTTTACGGAATTGATACCTGATTGTAAATTTGAACTTCCCTCATATGCATTTGTAATCCCTTTATCGAACGTATCATAACTTGTTGATAATTTTTTTGTTCCTTCATTTAAAGTATTTAATCCATTATTTAAGGTAGTAGTTCCATCAAGAACATCATTAACACCATTATTTATATCTTCCATTTTACCTGGAACTTCTTCTAGTTTTTCTTTTAATGATGCAACTATTTTTTCAGAAACCTTAGCTTGTAAACTTAGCTCGGTTTTTGTTACTACATTATTAATAATTTGATATGCTAAATAATTTGATTTTTTATTTGGAGAAAAAGTAATTATTGTTTTTTCTCTATCAGAATCTTGCGCTTTATTAAGTGATTTTGTAAAGTCTTCTGGAATAATAAGTTTTGCGTAATATTTTCCATTTACTAAGCCATCTTGTGCTGTATCATCATCTACAACACATATGTTAACACTTTTAGAATCAATTAATGAGTCTATCAATTCTTTTCCTTGATTTACTCCGATCTTCACCTGTATCTCTATTTACTACCGCAACTTTTAAATCTTGTAAATTTCCATATGGATCCCAATAAGATTTTAAATAAAAGAAACTATAAATAACAGGAATTAATAAAACTGCTATAAATATAATTGTTTTCATAATTTTGTTTTTATTCATTTTAAACATCCTTTCTTTCTAAACCATCTTTTAAAATTTTAATAATATTATCAGCTATCTTTTGTCTATCAATTTTATTTTCAGACCATTCAAACATGAGTGCAATATACATTTTGTAAATTAGAAAAGCTGTTATATCTACATCTTCTACCTCAACATATTTTTTGTCAATTGCTTCTTGTAATCTTTGCTTGATGTATTTTTGAATTTCTAAATCAATCTGTTTTAAATTTTCGATTATAATACGATTTTCAAATATTTCGCTTTCTTTTATAATACTTTTTAGAAATTTGCTTTCTCCTTTGTATTCTAAAAGCCTATAAATTACATTATGAACATTTTTAAAATATGATAATTCATGGTTCTCTGTTTCTTCTACAATTTTCTTCATTGTTCTTATTTCTTCATCAATAAAATATTTTAATAAATCTTCTTTACTTTTAAAATACGAATATACTGTTCTTTTTGTTACATTTGCTTTTTTAGCTATTTCATCCATAGACACTCTTTTATATCCGTAAACTGTAAATAATTCTCTTGCAGCTTGAATAATCTGTTCTTCTTTCAAAATACCACCTTCTCTTGTATACTCTTATAGTATAATAGTATACTCTCATTTTTTATTTTGGTCAACACTTTTGCTTACAAATTTTAGTAATTTGCAAATATTATATAAACACTAAAAAAAGCTGGCCTTTTTTGACCAACTTTTATATAGTTATATGTTCCACATTAATTTTCACACAATTACATATTTGATATAATTGCACTACCAAAAACAAATGCACAATAAATTAACATTATTACCATGAACACAGCTATAACAATCCATGAAATCATATTCCATTTTTTAGCTTGTGCTAGACTTGCATTAGCAGATTGTAAATCACCTTGTTGAACATAATTTTTAACTTTTGAACCTTCTACTAATGATAATATTGCAAATATTAATCCAAATATTCCACCACAGCAAAGTACAGATACTACTATAGCGATTATAGCACTAACAGGTTTGTATACTGGTACAACTCCAGAATTATTTGTATAACTTACATTATTAGTATTGTTTGTATATACATTTTTGTTACTTTGATTTGCAGATTGTGGTTGTTCTAAACTTGCTCCACATACTCTGCAAAATTTTGCTCCATCATCATTATTGCTATTACATTTTTTACATATCATTAATATCTCCCCCTTATTTTTTATTTTACTACTAAAAATTCCATATGTCTACAATTTATTTTTAAATAATTGTAAACAGTGTTTTAAATTTCTTTGGGTTGTATATATTAAATGTATGTAATTATTTGTTTTATATGATTTATTACCTTATGCTGATTTTAATTCTAGTCTTAGTTTATCTGCTATCATTGCAATGAATTCTGAATTGGTTGGTTTTCCTTTTGTTGCAGATACAGTATAACCGAAAATATTTTCTACAGCATCTGTTTGTCCTCTTCCGCCATGCAACTTCTATAGCATGACGAATAGCTCTTTCAACTCTTGATGGTGTTGTTTTATATTTTACTGCAATATCTGGATATAGCTGTTTTGTAATTTGGTTTATTACATCTATGTCATTTACTACCATCATAATTGCTTCTCTTAAATATTGATAGCCTTTAATATGAGCTGGTACTCCAACTTCATGAATAATATTTGTTACCAAGGCTTCAAGATTTTCTTCTGATTTTTGTTTTTCTGAATCTATTTCTATATATTGTGCTTTAATTTCTCTACTTAAAAAGCTTCCTTTATTTTGAGCTGGTTGAAAATGACGAACATCTTTTACTCTTTTTATTAATACTTCTATATCTATTGGTTTTACTACATAATATTGTGCTCCTAAATTAAGTGCTCTTTGTGTAATTTTGTCTTGTCCTACTGCTGATAGCATAATACATGTTGGTCTTTTTTCCATTGCTGTAGAGTTTAATTTTTCTAATACTCCAAGTCCATCAAGATGTGGCATAATTACATCTAAAAGAACAATATCTGGTTTTGTACTTACAATCATCTCATATGCTTCTTCACCATCTTTGGCTCTGCCAACTACTTCCATGTCTTCATCTTTTTCTAAATAACTCATAAGTGTCATAGCAAATTCATTATTGTCATCAGCAACTAATACTGTTATTTTCTCTTTCACACTAAATTCCCCCCGTTAATAAATTTGTAAATTTTTTACATTTCGTATTATATATTATCTTCCAGAAATTTGCAATACTTTTTCTGGAATTTTTTTCTAATTTTCCCATTTTTAGTTTATATTTCAATGATTTTTTCTGATGTTTTTTTCTCTTATTACCTCATATTCTAGTACTTTAAATAGGTTATCATTATTACTTGTAATAATTTTATCTTTTTCATCGTTATTTATTTCTAATGTACATTCAATAAAATCTTTATACTCTAAATTTATAATATTTATTTCGTTTTTTCTACAATAATATTTTAAACCTTCCAAATTTTCGTAATCTATTTTTATTTTTATTTCCATTCCATGTTCTAGAGTAACGAGTTGAGCTTTCATTAGTGCTTCTTGTGTTGCTTTTGTATATGCTTTTACTAGTCCTCCTGTTCCCAATAATATTCCTCCAAAATATCTTGTAACTATAACTAACACATTGATTAGTTCACCGCTTTTTATAATATTTAATATCGGCGCTCCTGCCGTTTTGCTTGGTTCCCCATCATCACTTGCCTTTGTTATAATTTCTCCTTTTTCAGAAATAGAATAGGCATAACAATTATGCCTAGCATCATAATATTTTCTTTTTATTGTTTTTATTTTTTCATGAGCTTCTTCTACTGACTCTACATAAAAAATATTTACTATGAATTTTGATTTTTTCTCTGTTATTTCAGCATTTATTTCTTCTTGCTTTATTGTTTTCATTTTTTACCTCTTATACTTTATACACTTACATTTTATTTTACTGTTCGCTTTCAGATATTCCAGCTGTATATCCTGTACTATAAGCAATTTGTAAATTAAAACCTCCTGTATATGCATCAACATCTATGATTTCGCCTGCAAAAAATAATCCTTTAATAATTTTAGATTCCATTGTCTTTGGATTTATTTCTTTAATATTAATTCCTCCTGCTGTTACAATAGCTTCATCAATCGGTCTAAATCCTTGTAATGTAATAGAAAATTCTTTAAGTAACTTTACTAGTATGCTTCTTTCTTGTTTCGTTATTTCATTAACTTTTTTATTTGGATTAATTTTACTTAAGTTTATTATTGCATCTATTAACTTTTTTGGTAATAAACTATCAAGACTATTTTTGAATTGTTTATTAATTTCTTTTTCAAAATCCCTTCTAATTCTTAAATCTAGCTTTTCATATGTTAATGCTGGTTTTAAATCTATAATTAATTTAATATTTCCCTTGCTTAGTTCTGATTCTATATTTTTGGCTCTTAAAAGATGTGCAGATGCGCTAAGAATTATAGGCCCTGAAATTCCAAAATGTGTAAAAATCATCTCTCCAAAGTCTTCATATATAACTCTTTCTTTGTTTTTTATTTTAATTCCTACATTTTTTAAGCTTAATCCTTGTAATTCTTTACATATATCCAATGAATTTTTGTAAATGCTTTCTTTTATCTGATTTTCAGTTTCATTTTTATTTTTTGCAATTATTGGCACTAATGATGGCTTTATTGCTGTAACAGTATGTCCTAATTTTTCTGCTATTTTATATCCATCTCCTGTAGAACCTGTTGCTGGATAACTCATTCCTCCTGTTGCTAAAATAACTTTATCTGCAATTATTTTTTCACCACTTTCTAAAATAACGCCTACAGCTATTTTAGAATTATTGGTTATAATTTCTTTTACTTTGGCATCTGTTCTTATTTGTACATTCAATAATCTTAGTTCTTCAATTAATGCTTGTAAAACATCCTTAGATTTATCACTTACCGGAAAAACTCTATTTCCTCTTTCATTTTTAACCTTTACTCCATGTTTTTTTAATAAATTTATAATATCTAAATTAGTATAATTTCTAAAACTACTATATAGAAACTTACCATTTCCAGGAATATTTTGTATGAAATCGGAAATGTTTAAACTGCTTGTTATATTGCATCTACCTTTACCGGTTATTAATAATTTTCTTCCAAGTGAATGCATCTTTTCAAGTAAAATTACTTTATTATCGTTTTGAGCTGCTGCAATACTAGCTAACATTCCAGCAGGTCCTCCACCAATTACAACTACTTTCAATTTTCTTCCTCTTTTATCTTTCAATATATATTTTGTATTGCTTTTAGTACCCCAAGTTTTCCATATTCATATGTTAATCCTCCTTGCATAAACGCAACATATGGTGGTCTTATTGGTGCATCACAACTAAGCTCAATTGAGGAACCTTGTGTAAACGCACCTGCTGCCATTATAACTTTATCTGTATATCCTGGCATATCCCATGGCTCTGGTATAGAATTTGAATCTATTGGAGATCCCATTTGAATTCCTTGACAATATTTTATTAATTTTTCTTTATTTTGGAATTCTATTGTTTGAACAATATCAGACCTTTCTTCATTAAATCTTGGATCTAATTTGTATCCCAATTCTTCTAACATTTTACTTGCAAATACAGCAGTTTTTAAACTACTTTTTACAACACTTGGTGCCATAAATAGACCTTGAAGAATTGATTTATTAATTCCAAGAGTTGGTCCAACTTCTTTTCCAAGACCTGGTGCAGTTAATCTTTGGCTTGCAAGATCTACAAGATAACTTTTACCTGCTATATATGCTCCATTTGGTGCAATTCCTCCTCCAAGATTTTTTATTAATGAGCCTACAATAACATCTGCTCCAAGTTGTAATGGTTCTATTTTATCCACAAATTCTCCATAACAATTGTCAACCATAACTATAACATTATTATCAATTTCTTTTATAATTTTTATTATATTTTCTATTTTTTTAAGAGAAATACTCTTTCTTAATGCATATCCTCTTGAACGTTGAATTTCAATTAGTTTTATATCTTTTTTCGCTACTCTTCTTTTTATAGCTTCTATATCAAATTCATTATCAATTAAATCGATTTGTTCATATTTTACATTAAACGATTTTAGAGAACTTGGATTTTCTTGTATTCCTATTACTTCATCTAATGTATCATATGGTTTTCCGCAAATACTTAACAAAGTATCTCCTGGGCGTAAAACCGCAAATAAAGCAACAGTTAGTGCATGTGTTCCTGATATAAATTGACTTCTAACTAAACTATCCTCTGCACCCAAAACTTTAGAAAATATTTTTTCTATAGTATCTCTTCCTACATCCCCATATCCGTATCCTGTTGTAGTTCCAAAATGCATATCTGATATATTATATTCTTGAAATGCTTCTAAAACTTTTAAACTATTGTATTCACATACTTCTTGTATATTTTTAAAAATTGGTTCTATATCCTTTTCTACTTTTTTAGATAATTCTATTATATCTTTATTTATTCCAAATTCACTATACATATTTTTTCCCTTCTTATTCTGATTTATAAAAATTTTCGCCATATCCTAAATTCACTTTATAATATTTACCAATAAATGTAGGAAATATTTGATTTTCCATTTTATATGTTGGCTCTTGTATAACAATTCCTTGGTCATTAATTACTCCCCATTTATTATTTTGCATTACTCCTGCAAAACCGTATTCATTAAATTCTGTAACCATATCGTATTTACTTTCTACTTTAATATTTCCGTATTCATCACTAAAGCCCCATTTGCCATTTTCCCTTTTCGCAAATAATTTATTTTCTTTTAGTACTTTTTTATTATCAACTATATTACCATAGTAATCTAGATATATCATTTTTTTATCTTGAATAGAATATATTTTTATGTAGTCATTTTTTTCTTCAATATTTGCTACATTGAGACTTTCTATAATCTTAAAATCTTTATCAAATAAATATGTTGTATTTTCTTCAATTCCTTCTATTATTTTACTATTTTCTACTCTTTGTAAAACATCATACTTAAAATCTACTACCATTCTTTCATCACTACTAATAATTCCTAATTTCGTATCTTTTTGCACAATAAAATAATCATCCCATAAATAATTTATATAAGTATATTTGTTTTCAATTACTTTGTTATCTTTATTATCTATTACTCCATACTTATCCTCTTTATTAACACAAATAATGTATTTGTCATTTCCAGTAGGAATTCTGCTTACAAATTCCTTATTTTGAAATTCAGTTCCATCTGTGCGAAATAATGTTACATTGCCACTTTTTTCTGCATTTATACAGTTTCCTGCTATTATGATATTATCATATTCAAGTGGTATTATTATTTTTCCATCTAACTGTGCAATACCCTGTTTTTGATTTTTCTGCAAAATAAGTAGTTTATTTATATTGTCATATTGAATATCTTCATATTCATTTTTTATTATTAGCTTATTATTTTTGAAAAGACCTGCTTGTCCCTTTTTTAATGCGACTAAATAAATATCTTCATCTAAAGATTTCTCTTGTAATCTAGCTACTTCTGTAAATTCTGTATTAAGCAGCTTTTTTCCTAAGTAATTTATATAACCATAACGAAATCCTTCACTTGTTTTATTTGAAACAATAAATCCGTGTTTTATTAGAACCAGTTTCTTCTGAAAAGAAACAGTCAGATTCTATTTTATCGTATTTGAAATCAATTATTTTTTGACCCTTTAGATTTATTATTCCAAATTTCCCATTTCTTTTTACAAGGAGCATTCCTTGCTTATATTCTAGTGATTCAATATCTTCGTATAGTGCTTTTGTAATCTTTTTTCCTTCAAGATTAATTAGTCCATATTTTCCATTTTCTTTATATTTCAATACATTTTTTTGATAAAAATTACCATCAGTTGGTTCATTTATATAAATTGCTTCTACTTTATAAAAGTTTGTAAATATTTCTTCTCCCTTTTCATTGTAGACATTGGTATCATATTCTCCTGTTTCTGCTTTATAGTTCTTCATACATATAAAAACTGGCTTTTCAGGATTTGGAATTTGAATTATATCATATTTATTTTGTATTACTACCTCTCCTTGTTTGTTTATTACTCCATATTTTTCATTGCCCATCAAAAAAAAGTTCTTATTTATATTCTCTTCTACAAATTCATATTTTGATTTATTTGCAATACTAGAAAAAAATATATAAATTGCTATAATTAATAAAATTATTATTACAATAACACCGAACTTTTTTTTCATTTTATGACCTTCTCTTTCGTTTATATTAACTTTACTCTTCTTTTTTTAATTCTTCTATATTGTTCTTACAAGCTTTTACCCACATAATTCTTTTTTCTTCATATTCTTCTATTTTATATGTAACATCCTTGGTTTCAATTACAACATTTTCCCCTTCTTTAGGAAGCCTTCCAAGTTCTTCTAGTAAATATCCTGATAATGTTTCATAATCACCTTCTGGTACATTAACATTTAAAATTTTCTTTAGTTCATATAAAGAAACACTACCACTAATTAAATATGTATTTTCATCAAGTTTTTCATATTCATTTTCAACGTCATCATATTCATCAAATATATTTCCCACAAGTTCCTCTAAAATATCTTCCATTGTAAGTAATCCTGCTGTTCCACCATATTCATCTATAACAATTGCCATTTGCTTTTTATTTTTTTGTAATTCTTTAAAGATTTCGTTAATAGGCTTTGACTCTGGAATAAAATATGCCTCACGAATATTCTCTTTTATTTTAATTGGTTTTCCATCATTTAATAATTTTAAAATATCTTTAACAAATAAAATACCTTTTATATCATCAATTGTGTCTTCATATACTGGTATTCTACTATATTTATATTCATCTACATCATTTAAAATTTCTGAAAGATTGTCATTAATTTCTATTGCAAAAATATCTGTTCTATGAATCATAATTTCAGATGCAGTTGTATCATTAAATTCAAACACATTGTTTATCATTTCTTTTTCTTCTTCTTCAATTGTTCCTTTTTCTCTTCCCTCATCAATCATCATTTTTATTTCTTCTTCTGTAACAATTGCTTCTTCATTTTCCCCAACACCAAATATTTTTGAAACAATGTTGGTTGAAAAAGTTAATAATTTAACAAATGGAGCTGTTACAATTGATATTGCTTTTATTACCCCTATAGACATATATGCTATTTTTTCGTAGTATTTCATTGCAAGTCTTTTTGGTACAAGCTCTCCAAAAACAAGTGTAAAGAATGAAAGTATTCCTGTTATAATTATTATAGATATACCTCTCCATACATCTATACTTAAAAATGGCATCATTTTATTTAATGTTGGTGCAAGAACATCTGCAAATGCATCTGATGCAAATGCACTAGATAAAAATCCAGCAAGTGTAATTCCAATTTGAATTGTAGCTAGAAATTTACTTGGATTTTTAAGCATTTTCACGATTTGTTTTGCTTTCTTACTTCCATTTTTTGCTTCCTTTTCAATTTTTGCATCATTTAAAGAAATGAATGCAATTTCTGTAGCTGCAAAATAAGCGTTAAGTAATATTAAAATAATTAGTACTATAATTTGTAAAAACATAAGATTTTCCTCTCTTTTTTATTTTATATTTTTGTTTTTTATATAGCAATTATTATATATTGCTATTTGGTTTGTGTCAATGGCACATTTGGAAGATTTTTACTTAAGTTTAACAATATAATCTATTTAGCTTCTACATTATAAAAAAGGATAAAATACAATATTTACTATAAAACAATTTGTCTTTTATACTGATTTTACATAGGCTTCACCTTCTTATTTTTCATATTTTTGTTTTGGGTTTTCTTCTTAGAAAAAAATTTATAGATAAAAATTGCAATTTTTAAATAAAACTGTATTTATGATATATTATTTTCGACAATTTGTAAATATTTTTTCATCGACATAATTCTACATTTTAAGACAACGTTAGTAACTTAAATATAATCAAAAGAGAAGATTATGCATCTATAAATCTTCTCTTCTTAAATAAACATTAATACTTCTTTTAAGCAAATATTATTACTAGGCTTTTCCAACAAACCCAACTGCTTTATAAACAGACTCAAGCTTTTTTTGAGCAATTTCATGAGCAATTTTTGCACCTCTAGTGCAAATGCTTTGTAGATATTCTTCATATTCAGGCGAATTTAATTCATAATATCTTTTTTGAATTGGTTCTAGTGTATCTGCAACAGCATTTCCAACAGCTTGTTTAAATTGACCATATCCACAACCTTCAAATTCTTTTTCAATTTCATTATATGTTTTTCCAGTAATTGCTGAATAGATATTAATAAGGTTTTGAATTCCAGGTTTTTCATCTGAATATTTAACTATATTTTCTGAATCTGTAACAGCTTTTTTAAATTTTTTAATTATTGTTTCTCTTGGGTCTAACAAAGATATAAATCCATTTGTATTAGAATCTGATTTGGACATTTTTTTTGTAGGATCCTGAAGGCTCATAATCCTTGCTCCATTTTCAGTAATAAATCCTTCAGGGAGTTTAAATATTTCTTCATTATATGTTGTATTAAATCTTTTTGCAATATCTCTTGTTATTTCCAAATGTTGTCTTTGATCTTCACCTACAGGTACAAAATCTGCATCATATAGAAGTATATCTGCAGCCATTAATACTGGATAATCAAACAATCCAACTTTAACATTGTCCTGTTTTTTAGATTTATCTTTAAATTGTGTCATTCTGCTTAATTCTCCCATATAGGCTGAGCAATTAAGAATCCATGCAAGTTCTGCATGTTCATGAACATGTGATTGAATAAATATCACATTTTTTTCAGGATTTAATCCACAAGCAAGATATTGCATTAAAATACTTTTTGTATTTCTTCTTAATGTTTCTGGATCTTGTTTAACTGTAATAGCATGTAAGTCTGCAATAAAAAATTTACATTCATATTCATCTTGTATTGTTACCCAATTTCTAAGTGCTCCAAGGTAATTTCCAAGTGTTAAAATTCCAGATGGTTGTATACCACTTAATATTTGTTTTTTCATATAAAACAACTCCTTTCAATATACAAAAAAACTCTTGCATGATTATATAAATATATAATTGTACAAGAGTATATTATTCTACTAACTTCTTCACTCTGTACTATCATACAGGTCCATTTTTAACGACTTGGATTGCCGTCAACTCCTACTTGACTTTTTCGGGTTGCTCTCATCAGTCCATTCAGCAAAATTTCCATTGCAATTTTTCCACCATAAATTGCTCTCTATAAATTTCCATTATGCCTACTACTCTGAATCATAGATTTTTGTTTTTTCAATTTTATTACATAATTATATGTTTGTCAATGACTATAAATCATATTTTCTAAATTTCCTTTGCTAAATCAACTTCAAAATAAAATTCTACACCATCTTCTTTATTCTTAACTCCATATCCATTTCCATAATTACTCATAATAGCTTTTACTAAAGAAAGCCCTATTCCACTTCCACCTCTGCTTCTATTTCTTGAAGTATCAACTTTATAAAATCTTCCCCATATTCTATCTAAGTCTTCTTGCATTATTTCATTTCCAGTGTTAAACACGCTAATTCTAGCTTTATTTGATGTTTTATCTACTCTAGTATCTATAATTATCTCTTTTTTACCATTAACCTCTTTTGCATTTTTTATAGCATTTGTAAAATAATTTGTAACTACTTGTTCTATATAAAAGTCATCTGCATAAACATACAATTTATCATTAGAACAGATTTTAACAGTTATATTATTTTCTTCTAACATGACATTACATCTTCTAACTACTTCATTTATTAACTCATTTACATCAAATTCTTTATTGTTAAACTCTCTTTTTCCGTATTCTAGTTTCATCAATTCTAATAGCTGTTTTACTAAAGTATCCATTTTATTTGTTTCATCTAAAATAACCTCTGCATAAAACTTTCTAGATTCCTCATCAGTATTAACATTTTCTACTAGTCCTTCAGCATATCCCTGAATTAGTGCAATAGGTGTTTTTAACTCATGTGATACATCTGAAATAAACTGCTTTCTCATTTCATCAATTTTTGACTTTTCTTCAATATCCTTTTCAAGCTCAACATTAGTTCCTCTTAATTGATTTATAGTTTTTTCTAATTTGTCTGACATTGAATTTATGCTTTTCCCAAGTTCATTTATTTCATCTTCTGTATCTTTTATTCTATACTTTTGACTAAAATCAAGTTTTGCCATTTTATTTGCAATATTATTTAATTCTAAAATTGGTTTAGTAAACTTTCTAGAAATAACTGATGCTAAAATACCTGAAATTAGAATAACTATCCCACCAATTAAAACTAATAATTCATTTGATATCTTTACACTCTCTTCTATTGCCGAAACTGGAATTCTAATATATAATTTATAACTATTATCTAATGTAGCATATAAAACTATATATCTAATTCCACTTTTTTCATCTTTTATCTTTTTTATAACAACATGATTCTTCATATAAATGATATTGCTTTTTTCCGTATTTATAATTGTATTAATATTCGTCTTTCCTATTGTACCTAAGAACTCTTTATTAGTAGTAATTACTATTGTATCAGATTCTTCTTTTATTAAAATATCAATATTATTTTTTATTGCAATATTTTTTAATTCATCCTCTAAATTAATATTTTGATTTGAACTATTGTAATAATCATTTATTTTTTGATATAAATTTTTTATGGTATTTGTTTTTGAATATAAGTAAAATGTTTCTAGAACAATATTATTTATTAATATTAAAAATACTATAATAAATATAATTACCGTACATAATGTAACAAATAACCTTATACGAACAGATTTAAAACTATTTTTTAACTTTTTCATTTTTTACTTCCTGTTAACTCCCACAAGCTATACATTTTTTCCTTTCTTTTACGCATAATTCAAGTCCTAAAATTACCTAAAACATGAGCTATTTTACCTCAAATTTATAGCCTACACCTCTCATGGTTTGTATGTATTTACCTTTTTTTCCTAATTTATGCCTTATTTTTTTTATATGACTATCAATAGTCCTTGAATCTCCATAATAATCATAATTCCATACATTATTTAATATTTTATCCCTTGATAACGCTATATTTGCATTATCAACCAAATATTTTAATAACTCATACTCTCTTAAACTTAGCTCTATTGGTTTACCGTCAACTTTAACAGTTCTACCTTCAGAATCTATTATAATTCCTCCATAATCTTTTAAATTCTTTTCTTTTTGGCTTGCTCTTTTCAAAATTGCTTCAACTCTGGCTACTAAAATTTTGGGACTAAAAGGTTTTGAAATATATTCATCAACACCAAGTTCAAATCCAAATAATTCATCTTGTTCTTCACCTCTTGCTGTAAGCATGATGATTGGAACATTTGAATTTTGTCTAATCTGTCTTAAAACAGACCATCCATCTAATTTGGGCATCATTACATCTAATAAAATAATTTCTATTTTATTTTTATTACTTTCAAATACATCAATTGCCCTTTCTCCATCTTCCGCTTCTAAAACACTAAAGCCCTTTTGTATTAAAAAATCTTTTATAAGTTTTCTCATTCTCGCTTCATCATCTACTACTAAAACAGTAACGTCACCCATAATAATCCTCCATTTTTTACTAAAACTATTATACATTATACTAATAAATTATGTCTATATTGTGAACTGAATTTGATTAATTAAAATTAATTTTCTTATTATTTTAATTCACATTTAATAATAGCAAAAGAATTAATATTAAATACTAGAGATAAGTTTTTCCTTATTTCTTTGTTATTTATTATCAATACTTTTGCTATTTTATATAACATATAAAGTTTAAAAGGATAACATTATTAATAGTTATTCATTTTCTTTTTTTACAATTTTAATCTAAATACTACTATCCTTATTCTTTCTCTTCCATAATATAAGTGCAATTGCTATTACTAAAATTAAAACAATTACTCCAATAAACCACCAATACCAGTTGTTTTCTTTGTTTTCTTTGCCTAATCTATCTAATGCTTCGCTAGCTTTTCTTTCTACGTCCTCTTCTTCTTTAGTTTTTCTATGAACATGAATAGTATAAACTTTAACTGTATTATTATCCTCTGCAGTTACAGTAATATTAACAGTATTATCACCAAACTGTAGGTTTTCAGCCCCTTGTATTTGAACACCGAGCATTTTCTCTTTGAGGTACGGCTAAGATTTTCAAATTTTCAATATCACTTGAAACTTCAGCTGTATATTCAAAAATATCACTATTAAATTCCGGATTTAATGTTATATTTTCAATTGCTAGATTCTCCAAACTAGCATTCCCTAATTCTTTATTTTCAGTTTTGCTAACATTAATTGAATATATTTTGCTTGCTGATCCATCTGCAGAAATTACCTTGATATCTATTTTGTTGTTTCCTATACTTAAGTTTTTATTACCAGTAATTTCAACTTTACATGAAGAATCTTCCGGAACTGCTTTAACTTCAATATCATTTATCAAGTTGGAAACCACCAAATAATATTGTGTAGTATTTTTATTAAATGCTGGACTTAATCCTTCTAGATTTAAATGCATTTCTTTTAAATTGACATTTTTATTTTGAGCCGTTGTTTCTGCTGTTGTATTTCGGATCTTATTTGTATTTTGAGTATTATTTTTTAAATTTCCATTTCCGTGAAGTGGTCTGTCCTCCTGATGTTTGACCTCCTGTATTTTGAGAAGTTCCTCCTGTGCTATTTGTAGCATTATTATTATTTCCTGTATTATCTGACGGTGGATTAACTTCTATTTGTTTTAATGTAACACTTGTTCCCGAAAAAGATGGACTTACTACGTTTTCATTACTATCATAAAATTCTCCCATAACAGAGAAAGAAGCCTTTCCACTTTGTTTTGCTTTGAATTTGAAAGTTGCAACAGTTCCAGATGTAATTGGATTTGCTCCACCATTTGGATCAGTCCATGTATAGATAACTCTTCCATTTACAAAATTGGTATTTCCTGGTCCCGAAATATAATCCACCTTGCTTGTGTCAACACTTACCTTTATAGTCATTGTTGCAACAGACATTCCATTTAAATTTACACTAACAGTAAACTCATCTCCAACATTAATACTAGATTTATTAGAGGTTAAATTAACTGTTCCTGCCGCCTGAACTCTTCCAAATCCAAACTCTATTCCAAATAATAACATACTTATTAAAAGAAAAATTCTAATTTTTTTCACTTTTACTCCTCCTTAGTTAAAGCATTTGTATTATTTTGTAACTCATTTACTTTTTCATTTATTATATTATTTTGAGTATTGCTTATACTTTCATTTTTAGAAGCTTCATTATTTATTGTTGTATTTGTTTTACTTGTATTATTTGAAATATCACTTTCTTCTTTATTTACTTGTTTGTTATCTACATCTGTTGCATTATTTTTTTCTTGGTCATTTATATTATTTTCTGTTTCAGCTTCATTAGTTTCATTATTTAGGTCATTGCTTTGTGTACTTTTATCTATAATCTCATTTTCTTGCACATAATTTTCTGAAATGCTTATTTTTTCTCCTTGTTTAATTGGCTTTATTTCTAAAATATGCTTTTGCAGTTTTAGTACATCTAGTGAAGATGGCATTTCTCCATTTCTTGATGTATTTCCAGCTTTTAAAAATTCTTGTGATAACAATTTTATTTCCAATATATGCTTTTGAAGTACCAATACATCTAGAGAATTAATATTTCCATCACCATTTACATCTCCATATAAAATAAATTTATATTGATAGATAACATCATTGTTTGCATTTTTTATTATTAACTTTGAACCAGTTCCTACATTTTGATTTTCATTTAACTTTGTATTATCATATTTCAATATCTCAAGTCTCATATTAGTGTTTATTAAATTCAAAATTTCATTCACTGTTAAATGGTCTAAGTTTAAATTACTAATTTCATCACCTTCAATAGTTAATGTATCATCAAATTCTATATATGCATCTTCTTGTATTTCTATTACATTAACCTTACATTTTGTTTCTACAAGACCATTTGCTGTTTTAGCTATAATATTGGTTGTTCCCTTAGATATTCCGTTTAACTACTCCCTCATTAACTGTTGCTATCTTCTCATTTTCAGACTGCCAAATAATTTGTTTATCTTTAGCTTCTTCTGGATATACACTGGCAGTTAATTTAATTGTATCATTTACTAATAAATTAACCTCTTCTTTTGATATAATAATATCTGTAGCTATAATTTCTTTTTGAACTTCTTTTAGATAACTTTGAAATACATAACCCACAACTCCATTATCTAAAATTATTTTATCCCATCTCTCGCCATTTTGTATTCCTCTTTTTATTCTTGTAAATTTATCACTGTTTGTAACTGTTGTTATTATTTCATACGAAGTAGATGGTCCTGTTCTAACATTTAAATTTCCAGTTATATCAGCATATACTCTTGTGTTATCATCTTCATAATCCGAGTATAATATATTAGGACTTTGAGTACTAAATGTTGGCATATTATTGTATACTGGTATTACAAAACCAATTGAGCTATCTAACATTCCATTATTTTGATATGCATTATAAATACTTCTGCATTCATTATATGGTGCCAAACAATTTGTCATATATTGATGCCAAAAAATATTACTATCTCTATCGTTATTTACATCAAATTTTTGAAGATATAATGTATTTTGACCAACTGTTATATAACTTTTTCCAATAAAAACTGCACCACCTTTTATTGCTCTTTCCTTTGTATTCCATGGGATTAATTGATTTTGCATTTCTTCATTTGATAAACTTCCTTTTCCATTTCTTGCATACTTTAATCCATTTTTTATAGCTCCTAGTGGCTCCGTAGATGAAGTTGCTCCAATATTGTAAAAATTATATAATCCTTCATATCCCTGAACTGTTCCACTAATAGAGTTATGTGATAAGAAAGGTCCTACTTCTTGCTTTATTCTTGATGCTAAGTGATATGGACTAACTCCAGAATATACAGAAGCATCCCAAATCAAATCTGAATATTTCAAATTGGTAGTAACCTCATTTCCATTTTGTTCTTTATACGTTACAATACTATTATAAAATTCGGTTCCATACAATATCTTTTCAATTCCTTCTTTAGTATTTACATTTGTATCTAAAGTCAATTTTTCAAATTGAAAGATTCTAACTTCATTTAGAAAATTCCTTGGATCCATTGTATATTCTATTGCTTGTCTTGATGCATTAACCCATCCACTATCTATCTCAACATTATAAAGTCCATTATCTTTACATTTCCATGCATCTTGATATCCAATTGGAACAAGATTTTTGTTGTTTGCATATTCCTGGTCTATAGCATAATTCCAATCTAAATTTGTATAAAGTGCAGTAAATTCCCACTTGGGATGTTTTTTCTTAAGCACATATAAATATGATTTATAACTATCTGGAAAATTTTCTATTCCACTTTTTTTATCAGATGCTTTTGAATTAACAATAAATAAAAATAAGAAAACTATAATAAATACTACTATTTTCCATGTTTTTTTCATAACATACTCCTTTTTTATAGTATTTTCTATACTTTTCTTATTTATTCATTTTTTATTTAATTTGCCAAATATCAGTATGCGCTTTCGGAACCCAACTTTTAATCTACAAGTTCAAATCCCATATGTTTTTGTAATTCTATATCAATAGTTTTCCTAACATATAAATTGTTTTTTTTGCAATATTGTTTCACTGCTTCTTCTGTCTCACTTCCAAATTTTCCATTAGGATTTCCGTTAAAAAAGCCTAAACTTTTTAACTTTTTTTGAATCTCCATAACATCAGAGCCATACATTCCAGATTTCAGATTTCTAAATCCTTTTCCAAATGGTCCATAAACACCATCAACTATCGTAACCTTTGTACCAATTGGTATAATTTTATATAGCTCAGCAACTTCAGCATTATTCATTCTAATACATCCATGAGAGCTACTCCATCCCACAGAGTAAATTTCCGTTGTTCCGTGAATTCCAAATTGCCCCCATGGACAATTAATTCCGCATCCAACTGCCTCCAAAGCCTTCTCCCCATTTTCCCTTTGAATTAATTGTCCAAGTACCAATAGGAGATGGAGTTGACTGTTTGCCCCCTGCACATTTATATTCTTTTTCCAATACGTCATTTTTAAATAAATATAGCTTTGATGTTTCAACATCTACTAAAATATGATAAACATCTTTACTTTTAGCACTTACATAATTTTGAGCTAAAATTGTTAAATACACACATATAGCAGTAAAACATACTGTTATAACAATTTTTTTATTAATATTCATTTATAAATACACCTTTTTATTTTTATAATATTATTATATGTTGTAATCTTCAATTTTATATCTAGTTTATTTAATCACTGACTTACTATAATAAAAAGATTAAAATATAAATATATATAACTAATATTTGCCATATAATACATGATTATTT